>DSLFC04101__coassemble_381_pt1 | contig 34296 bp, 29 predicted proteins | sample DSLFC04101__metabat2_high_PE_006 | metagenome-assembled genome bin DSLFC04101
CCCGAGGGGATGAGCCCCGAAGATTATGCGCGAGAAAAATTCTACAAGGTCTGCGGCCGGCTTCCCGGCTGCACGCCGGCGGAAAGCCGCATTGTCGTCGCCTTTTTCTCCTCCTGCTTCTGGGGGATCTCGATGCAGTGGCTTCTGGACGGCCGCGCCGTGCCGCTTGAGGACATGGTCGCGCTGACCGTGAACCTGATCTCCAGCGGCCTGCACGGGCTTCCCGCTTTCCGAAACGCCCTGCCGAACCGCACAGCGCCGTAAATGCAAAAACCGTCGAGTTTTCCTTGAGAATTCACAGCCTTTGTGATACAATCAATGTATTGCAAAGGCTCCTTTTCCCTGCGCGGGGGAAAGGAGCCCTGCCGGGCAGGGAACAAATCGTCCGGAACCGCGCAGATTCCAGAGGGCGGCGGCCGGAACGCCGGCAAGCGCCCGAAATTCAGGAAAAACAAGGAGAAGTGAGTACATATGAAGCTGGGCATCGTGGGGCTCCCAAATGTCGGAAAAAGCACACTGTTCAACGCAATCACCAACGCGGGCGCGCAGTCCGCAAACTACCCGTTCTGCACGATCGAGCCGAACGTCGGCGTCGTGGCCGTGCCGGACAAGCGTCTCGACAAGCTGGCCGAGATGTACGAGCCGGAGAAGTTCACCCCGGCGACGATCGAATTCGTCGACATCGCCGGCCTCGTGAAGGGCGCCTCGAAGGGCGAAGGCCTCGGCAACAAATTCCTCTCGAACATCCGCGAGGTGGACGCCGTCGTGCACGTCGTGCGCTGCTTCGAAAACGACGACATCATCCACGTCGAGGGCTCGATCGACCCGGCGCGCGACATCGAGACGATCGACCTCGAGCTGATTCTCGCCGACATCGAGGTGCTCGACCGCCGCATCGACAAGGCGAAGAAGATGGTCAAGGCCGACAAGAAATACCAGGCCGAGGTCGATTTCTTCGAGCGCGTCCACGCGGCGCTCGACGCCGGGCAGCCCGCCCGCAGCGTCGAATGCACCGAGGAGGAAAAGGAGCTGCTCTCCACCGTCAGCCTCCTGACGAACAAGCCGATCATCTTCGCGGCCAACATGAGCGAATCCGACTTTGCCGACGGCATCGAGAACAACCCGGGCTACCTCGCGGTGAAGAAGATCGCCGAAGCGCAGCATGCGGCCGTCCTGCCGATCTGCGCCGAGGTCGAGGCCGAGATCTCCGGCATGGACCCGGAGGAGAAGGCGCTGTTCCTCAGCGACATGGGCCTCACCGAGTCGGGCCTCGACCGGCTGATCCGCGCCTGCTATTCCCTGCTCGGCCTGATCTCCTACCTGACGGCCGGCAAGCCCGAGGTGCGCGCCTGGACGATTACGAAGGGCACGAAGGCCCCGCAGGCCGCCGGCAAGATCCACAGCGATTTCGAGCGCGGCTTCATCCGCGCGGAAGTCATCGCCTTCGACGACCTGATGGCCTGCGGCTCGATGGCCGCCGCCAAGGAAAAGGGCCTCGTGCGCAGCGAGGGCAAGGAGTACGTGATGCAGGACGGCGACATCGTCCTCTTCCGCTTCAACGTCTGATCCCGGGCGTTTCAAAACGCGGTGCGCCGACCGTTTTCAGCAAGCCGGAAGCGCCGGCGCGCTCTATAGAACTCCATATAAAACCGAAGAGCAAAAAAAGAGGAGCCGGGCACGCGCTGTGCCGGCTCCTTTTGCCGTTCGTTTTTGGCCCCCGCCTTTCGGGTGGCGTCAGTTGTTTCCGCCGGTCGGCATGTACGGGCGGATGCGGCCGCAGAACTCCGCAAAATTCTGCGTCTGCAGAATCACGCGGCCCGGGCCGACCAGCCGCGTCAGGAACAGGCCCTCGCCGCCGAGGAAGATGTTCATGCCGCCGCGCACGGTCTCGATCTCGTAGCTGACCGTGCTCTCGAACGCCACCACGTTGCCGGTGTCGACGCGCAGCACCTCGCCGGGCGCCAGCGTCTTTTCGACCCGGCTGCCGTCCACCTCGAGGAACGCCGTGCCCATGCCGCCGAGCTGCTGGAGGATGAAGCCCTCGCCGCCGAAAAAGCCGGAGGAAAAGCGCTTCGTAAACACGGTATCGAGCGAAACGCCGCTCTGCGCGCACAAAAACGCGCCCTTCTGGCAGACGATCCCCTGCCACTGCGCGACGTCCACCGGCACGATCTCGCCGGGCACCGTCGCGGAAAAGCCGATCTCCGCGTTCGCCGCCTGCGCCGTGTACGTCGTCATGAACATCGATTCCCCGGCAAACAGCCGGCCGAGCCCCTTCATAAAGCCGCCGTGCGTGTTTGTCTCCATCGCGATTGCATCGCTCATCCAGGCCATGCCGCCCGACTGCGTGAACACGGACTCCCCGTATTCCAGCCGCATTTCGACCGCAGGCATCACGTTGCCGATCACCCGATACTGCATTGAAAACCACCCTTTCTTCGTTTCCTTTGGAAACGGTTTCTGCCTCTATGGTAACAGATCGTCAAAAGGCTGTCAAGGCCGCAGGCGCGGCACGCAAAAATCCCCGGCGCTGCGGGTGCAGCGCCGGGGATCTCCGTTTTCAGTTTGGCGTAATGCCGTTTTGCTTCAATCAGATGATCGCAAGCAGGATGAAATTCAGGATGAACAGGATCGTCGCGACCCAGAGGATCGGATGGATCTCCTTCGCCTTCTTCTTGCAGATCTTGACGATGCAGTAGGTGATGAAGCCGAACGCGATGCCATAGGAAATGCTGTAGCAGAGCGCCATGAAGAGGCCGGCAAAGAAGGCCGGGATCGCTTCGGAAAGATCCGTCCACTCGATCTCCTTGAAGGACGAGGTCATCATGATGCCGACAACCACGAGCGCCGGCGCCGTAGCCGCAGAGGGAATCGCGCTGACGAACGTCGCGAAGAACGCGCTGATCGCAAAGCAGATGGCGACAACAACGCTGGTCAGGCCGGTTCTGCCGCCCGCCGCGATGCCGGAAGCGCTCTCGACGAAGGTGGTCGTGTTGGAGGTGCCGAAGATCGCGCCGATCGACGTAGCCGTCGCGTCGGCAAACAGCGCCTTGTCCATCTTGGACTTGAAGCCGGAGCTCTTGTCCATCATCTTCTCATCTTCCTCGCTGAAGATGCCGGCGCGGCGGCCCGTGCCGATGAAGGTGCCGATGGTGTCGAAGGTATCGGAAATGCTGAACGCAAAGATCGTGATGAGGACGAGCGGGAGCTTCGCCGCATCGGTGAACAGGGACGGCAGGCCCGCCGGCGTGAAGATCGCGCCGAACGTGGACGGGAGCGCCGCGCATGCCTCGGTGAAGCTGACGGAGTCCGCCATCGTCGTGACGCCCATCGGGATGCCGATGATGGTCGTCACAACCATGCCGATCAGGATCGCGCCCTTGACGTTGCAGACGAGCAGGACGATCATCAGGACCAGGCCGATGAGGAACAGCCACAGAGCCGGCTGGTTCAGCGTGGCGAGCGCCGGTACGATGTCGCTGGTCACCACAGCGCCGCTCTCATCCACCGTTGCGCCGGAAAATGCAACGAAGTCGATATTCAGGAAGCCGATGTACGCGACGAACACGCCGATGCCGCCGCCGATCGCATTCTGCAGGCTCTTCGGGATCGCCTTGATGATGTACTTGCGGATCTTCGTGACCGTGATCACGATGTTGAACAGACCGCAGATGAACACCATCGACAGCGCCTGCTGCCAGGTGAAGCCGAGGCCGAAGCAGACCGTGTAGACGAAAAATGCGTTGAGGCCCATGCCTGGCGCCTGCGCATACGGAACGTTTGCGACAAGGCCCATGATCAGTGTGCCGATGATGGACGCGATGATGGTTGCGAGGAACACGGCGCCCCACTCCATACCCGCCTGGCTCAGAATGCCGGGGTTAACGACAATGATGTAAGCCATCGTGAAGAACGTGGTAAGGCCCGCCATGATTTCGGTGGAGACCTTTGTCCCGTTTTCCCTCAGTTTAAAAAGACCGTTCATGAAAACTTCTTTTCCCCTTTCCTTCGGCAGACAAAGCCGGTGCTTCGGCCCGCCGCGCCCGTTCGGCGCTGGGCGCGCGGCCCGTTTTCCCTTTCCTGTCTGCCCGCTTTCCGCTTTTTTCCGGCCCGGAATGCCCAGCCGGAATCGAATACTTATAGTATACCGGCATGTTCACAGGAAATCAAGAGAAAAATAAAAGAAAAGTCACATTTTATTCACAGGCTGTTCAAAAGCGTCGAGAACACAGAGCACCGCGCGGCGCGCTTCCATGCGCCGGAAATGCGCCGGAAATACGAAAACAGCCGGAGAGCCGCCTGCGCGCGGCTTCCTCCGGCTGTTGTTCAAATCTGCTTCAAATACCGCACGCCGTAGGGCGGAAGCTCCACGCGGCCGTCGACCTGCACGGTCTCGCCCGTCAGCAGGTCCAGCGCCGCGAAGCTGCCGCGCGCGTCGATGCTGCACGGCGCGTTTTCGGCGTTGACCGCGACGAACACCGTCTCCTCCGGGCACTTCCGCTCGAACAGCAGGTTCTTGTTCTGGATCGTCACGTTGCGGTAGTCGCCCCAGTTCAGCGCGCGGCTTTCGCGCTTGACCGCCGCGAGCTTTGCGATCCATTCTGTCAGCGCGTTTTCCTCGGGCCGCTCGAAGCACGGGCGCAGCGCGTTGTCGCCCCGGTGCTTTTCGCCCTCGGCGCCCCACTCGCTGCCGTAGTAGAGGCACGGGATGCCCGGCATCGCGAACAGCACGCCGTACAGCGGCATGAGCTGGTTCTTGTCCGTCAGGATGCTCGCGACGCGCGTGACGTCGTGGTTGTCGGCAAAGTTCACGAGGTGCTTGCCGCGGTACAGCGTCCACGGCTCGGGGCCGAACTGCCGGCCGAGCGAGTGCGCGATCTCGAATAGGTTCATCGAGTTGAACGCGGAGTAAAGCCCCTTGTAGCACTCGTAGTTCGTGACGCTGTGCAGCACGCCGTCGGCCGTGATGCGGTTGTAGTCGCCGTGGATCATCTCGCCGATCAGCACGAAGTCCTGCTTTTTCGCGTCGCAGAAGGCGCGCAGGCGGCGCATGAAGCCCTCGTCGAGCATATAGGCCACGTCGAGGCGCAGGCCGTCCACATCGAATTCGCGGATCCACCCCTCGACGCAGCCGAGCAGGTAGTCGACGACGGCGGGGTTCTGCAGGTTGAGCTTCACAAGCTCGTAGTGCCCCTCCCAGCCCTCGTACCAGAAGCCGTCGTTATAGGCGGAGTTGCCGCCGAAATCGATGCGGAACCAGTCCTTATACGGCGAATCCCAGCGCTTTTCCTGCACGTCGCGGAACGCGAAGAAGCCGCGCCCCACGTGGTTGAACACGCCGTCGAGCACGACGCGGATGCCGTTCTCGTGCAGCGCGCGGCACACCGCCGCAAAGTCCGCGTTCGTGCCGAGGCGGCAGTCGATCTTCGTGTAGTCCCGCGTGTCGTAGCCGTGGTTGTCCGACTCGAACACCGGCGAAAAATACACCGCGCCGACATGGAGCTTCTTCAGGTGCGGGATCCAATCGGTCACCTTCGCGATGCGGTTGACGCACACGCCGTCATTCGGCATCGGCGCCCCGCAGAAGCCCAGCGGATAAATCTGATAAAATACGGTTTCATAAGCCCACATGCTGCTCAATTTCCTCCCCAGATTTTCTATTTCATCCGGCCGGCAGGAAGCCTTCCGCTCCGCCGCGCCGGCATTCCTGTGCGTCTCAGATATTCCCGCTCAGCGCGATCGCCTTCTTGTTCAGCGCGCGGAAGCGCTCCGGGATCTTTTCGTCGATCGCGCGGCAGAGCTCCTCGGCCGTGAAGCCGAGCACGCCGCTTTTGGCCGCCGCGCCGAGCAGCGCGAGGTTCAAAACCTTCGGCGAGCCGCACGCCGCGCAGACCGCGTCGCCGTCCACGACCGTCAGGTTTGCGATGTTCCCGCGCAGGTACGCGAGCATCGCGTCGCCGCTGTAGCTGCCCGAGAGCGAATCCGTCACCGGCTTGATCGCGCGGCTGTTCGCAACGACCGCGCCGCCCGGCTTCAGGTAGCGCAGGCAGCGCACGGCCTCGGCCGGCTCGAACGCGAGGATCAGGTCCGCCGCATGCTCCGGGATCAGCGGCGACGCGGCCGCGCCGATGCGCACGTGGCTGACGACGCAGCCGCCGCGCTGGGCCATGCCGATCGTCTCGGCCGTATGCGCGCCGAGGCCGCGGTTGATCGCGCACTGGGCGAGCAGCTTCGAGGCCAGCACGGTGCCCTGACCGCCGACGCCGCAGAGCAGAATGTTTCTCGTTTCCATTACGGTTTCGCCTCCCCTTCCGTTTTCATACCGATCGCGCCGACCGGGCAGACCTGCGCGCACAGGCCGCAGCCCGTGCAGAGCGAAGCGTCGATCTTCACCGCTTCGCCGTCGCGATAGATCGCCGGGCAGCCGAGCGCCGTGATGCACTTCTTGCAGCGGACGCACTTCTCGCTGATCGCCATCGTGCCCTGCGGCTTCGTGACCGCGATGCACGGCGATTTATAGATGATCGCCGAAACGCCCTTGACCGTATAGGCGTGCTTCGCGGCCTCCACCGCGGCCTTCAGGTCGAGCGGGTCGACGATCTGGATGTCCGCGACGCCGACCGCCTCCAGAATCTTCGGAATGCTGACCTTTTCGGCCACGTCGCCCATCATCGTCACGCCGGTGCCCGGGTGGGGCTGGTGGCCGGTCATCGCGGTCGTCGAGTTGTCGAGCACGACGACCGTCAGGTCCGTGCCGTTGTACACGGCGTTGATCACGCCGGGGATGCCGGTGTGGAAGAACGTCGAATCGCCGATGAATGAAAACGCGTGGCGGTCCGGCTCGCCGCGGTGGACGCCCTGCCCGACCGTGATGCCCGCGCCCATGCACAGGCAGGTTTCGGTCATGTCGAGCGGCATCGCGTTGCCGAGCGTATAGCAGCCGATGTCGCCGGCAAAGACGCACTTCTTGCCCTGCATCGCGACCTTGACCGCATAGAACGACGCGCGGTGCGGACATCCGGCGCAGAGCACCGGCGGGCGCACCGGCAGCGCGGGCGGCTCGGGCAGTTCGTCCGCCGCCTCGGGCAGCGCGATCCCGAAGTACCCGGCCAGCACGGCCCTGACGCTCTCGTTCGTGTTTTCGCCGGCCGCCTGCACGTCGCCCGTCAGCTTGCCGCGCACCGTGACCGCGAGATGGCGCTTGCCGCAGAGCATCAGCAGCGCGCGCTCGAGGACGGGGTCGAGCTCCTCGACGCACAGCACCTCTTCCGCGTCCGCGAGGAACGCTTCGGCAAGCTGCTCGGGGAACGGGAACGGCGTCGCGACCTTGAGCACGCGCGTGTCCGGGTCGCCGAGCGCGTGCAGCGCTTCCTGCACGTACATCGCGTTGACGCCGCCGGTCACGACCACGCGCTTTGCGTGCGCGCCGTCTGCGCCGTACGCTTCCACTGTGTTGCGGCTGTATGTGGAAAAGTCGCGCGCGATCTCCGGGTTGCGCTTTTCGATGCGCGCGTGCGCCTGCAGCGAGAGCTTCGGGAAAATGACCCAGCGCGGGTCCTTTTCAAAGTGCCCCGCCGGGACCGCCCGGCGGACGTCGTCGGTATCGATGACGGCGCAGGCGTGGCAGACGCGCGTCGTCGGGCGGAACAACACCGGCGTGCCGTACTTTTCGGAGTAGTCGAACGCCTCGCCGATCATGTAGTACGCCTCCTCCGGCGTCGCGGGGTCGAACACCGGCAGCTTCGAATACTGCGCGAAGGTGCGCGTATCCTGCTCGGTCTGCGAGGAGATCGGGCCGGGGTCGTCGGCGACGAGCACGACCATGCCGCCCTGCACGCCGATGTACGCGAGGCTCATCAGCGGGTCGGAGGCGACGTTCAGGCCGACCTGCTTCATCGTCACCAGCGCGCGCTTGCCGGTGTACGCCGCGCCGGCGGCCACCTCGAGCGCGACCTTTTCGTTTACGGACCACTCGACGTAGACGTCGCCCGGGCGCGCCTTCGCGATCGTCTCGAGCACCTCGGTCGAGGGCGTGCCTGGATAGCCGGACACAACGCCGACGCCCGCGCGGATCGCGCCGAGGCCGATGGCGGCGTTGCCCATCAACAATTCTTTCATTGTAATCACCATTCCTTATTTTTTGTGCCGGTCGGCAAAGCCAATTGCCGCTTTGCTCGTCGCGGCAAAGACACAAATACTGTGTGAAAAAGTATTTTTCACACGACAGTCCCTCTCTTTCTGAACGGGGAACCGGAAAGCGGCCCTTCTCCCGCCTTCAGGCTCAGAATGTGTAAGCGCCGTCCGCCGTGCGGCGGATATCGGCTTCATAAAAAGCGGTCATCGCGCGCACCATGTAGTCGGTGTCGCGCGCACCGGCCGTCTCGACGCACGCGTGCATCGCGAGCTGCGGGATGCCGATGTCCACCGTGTTGAGCGAGAGGTGCGCGTTCGCGATGTTGCCGAGCGTGGAGCCGCCCGCCATATCGGAGCGGTTGTGGAACACCATCACCGGCACGCCGGCGCGCCGGCAAATCTCGCCGAATACCGAGGCGGAGACCGCGTCGGTCGTGTATTTCTGGTTTGCGCTGTACTTCACGACGATGCCGCCGTTCAGGTAGCAGCGGTTCGTCTCGTCGCACTTCGCGGCGTAGTTCGGGTGCACGGCGTGGGCGTTGTCGGCCGAGAGCATGAAGCTCTCGGGCAGCTTTTCGAGCCATTCGGCCTCGCCGATGCCGAGCGCCGCGCGGATGCGGCAGGCCGTGTCGGTCAGGAACGTGGAGTCCGCGCCCTGCTTCGTGCGGGAGCCGACCTCCTCGTTGTCGAACACGGCGCAGACGTTCAGCTTCTCCGCGTTCTCCGCCGCAAGGAACGACGTCACGGCCGAAAACGCGCACTGCAGGTCGTCGAGCCGCGGCGCCACGATGAACTCGCCCTGCGCCCCCGCGACCGTGCCCTTCTGGCGCGGGTAGAGGAACAGGTCGCCCGCGAGCAGGTCCTCCGGCGCGACGCCCGCCGCCGCGGCGACAAGCGCCGTGTAATCGGCCTTTTCGTCGCCGAACAGCGGCAGCAGGTCGACCTGCGGGTTCAGCTTCTGGTCGGCCATGCCGCGCGTCATGTGGATCGCGAGGCTCGGGATCACGAGCAGGTCGCGGTCGATGTTGACGAGCACGGTCCCGACGCCCGCATCGGTGCGCACGACGGCGCGGCCCGCGAGCGAGAGCGGGCGGTCGAACCACGAGGAGAGGATCATGCCGCCGTAGCCCTCGGTGTTGAGCTTTTTGTAGTGCCCCTCGACCGTGATCTCCGCGCCGGTCTTGACGCGGAAGGTCGGCGAATCGCTGTGCGCGGCGACGATCTGCATGCCGCCAAAGCGCTGCGGCACCGAGAACGCGAGCAGCGAGGAGCCGTTGCGCAGGACAAAGTAGCGCTTTCCGGCCTCGAGCCGCCACGGCTGATTTTCAAAAAGGCGCGTGCAGCCGGCGTCCTCCAGCATGGCGGCGAGGTTTTCGACGGCGTGGAAGCACGACGGGCTTTTGTCGATGAATTCAAGCAGTTTCCGGTTTGTTTCGTTTGCAGTCTGCATTCTGATCTTCCTTTTTTAAAATAAGCAAAATAGGCGCGAAGGGCGCGGGCGGCGGTCACGCTTTTTTACATGGCGCCGCAAAAGCAAAGGAACGCCCTTTTAAGGCGTACCTTTCCGGCAGAGCATGCGTCTGCGCTTTATCCGAACATCCACGGGATGATTTTTTCCACATATGCGCTCCAGAATTTCATGTCGTGCATGCCGGGGCCCTCTTCATAGATATGCGGCACACCCTGCGCTTTTAAAAACGCGGAAAACGCGCGGTTGTTCTCGAGCAGGAAGTCCTCCGTGCCGCAGCACATGTAGATTTCCGGCAGCTTCTTGCCGGCGGCGCGCAGCTTCTTCACGAGCGTTTCCGGATTGTTGTCGCTTTCCTCGACATGCTCGAGGTCGCCGAAGCATTCGCGGTAATACGCATAGTTTGCCACGGGGTTGCTCTCGCCCGGCTTCATGGACGCGATCTCGTGGACAATGAGCGCAGAGGAAAGCGCGGCCGCCTTGCCGAACGTCTCCGGATAAGCGAGCGCCGTGTGCAGCGCGCCGAAGCCGCCCATCGACATGCCCATGATGTACGTATCGGCCGGGCTCCGGGCAAGGCCGAACGTCCGGCGCACGTAGTCGACCAGCTCCTCGCCGACAAAGGTCTGGAACTGATGCCCTGTCGAAATGCCGTCCAGATAAAAGCTGTTTTCGACGCTCGGCATCACGATGGCAAAGCCGTACCGCGCGGCGAGCTCCTCCGGCACCCAGTTGCCGGCGCAGCCCGTGTAGCCGTGCAGAAGGAAAAGCGTCTTCAGCTGCTTTGCCGGCTGGATTGCTTCTCCGACAGGCGCTTCCACGTGCATGTCGTTCGGAATCAGCATTTCAAAGGACGCCTGCCGCCGCAGCGCGTTCACGTACAGTTGAATTCTGAAATAGGCCATATCGTTTCCTCCCTGAATTTGCATTTTCATTTATTTTAACACAAAACAAAAGCGATGTGTAGCCCCAAATTCGGCAAAACACATCGCTGTTGCATTCATCTGCATTCATTTTTGATCGGGAACCGCGTCGAACTGCGTGAAATCCGGCACGTACCGCGCTTCGGCGGCGCTGCGCTCCTGGCAGAAGCCGTCGAGGTCGAGCGCCATCATGTGGTCGAGCACCTTGCGGTACTCGCGCGCGGTGACGCGGCGGTTGACGTCCGCATACCGCGCGTCCGCCGGGACGCGGCCCATCGGCACGTACTGCGCCATCAGGCTGACCGGCACGCCGGGGAACTCCGCCGCGAGCAGGTCGAGCACGGCGAGCGAATTGCGCGTGTGCGCCGGCAAAATCAGATGCCGCACGATGACGCCCCTTTGCAGCAGGCCGTCATCGCCGTATACGTTTTCGCCGGTCTGGCGCACCATCTCGCGCAGCGCGGCGAGGGCCGTCCCGCTGTAATCCGGCGCGTTCGAAAGGCGCACGGCCAGCGCGTCGTCCGCGTATTTGAAGTCGGGCAGGTAGACGTCCACAAGCCCCTCGAGGCTGCGGAGCGTCTCGACCGATTCATAGCCGCCGCAGTTGTAGACGACCGGCACCTTCGGCTTGTACTGCCGCAGCGCCGCGGCGATCTGCCCGGCAAAATGCGTCGGCGTGACGAGGTTGATGTTGTGCGCGCCCTCGCCTTCGAGCGACTGCATGAGGGCGATAAAGCCCGCCGCGTCGAAATCACGCCCGTGCGCGTTCTCTGCGGAAATGGTGCTGTTCTGGCAGAACACGCAGCGCAGGGAGCAGCCCGTAAAGAAAACGGCGCCGCTGCCGCGCGTGCCGCTGATCGGCGGCTCCTCCCAGAAGTGGAGCGCCGCGCGGGCGATGCGCATCTTCTCCCCGCTGCCGCAGTAGCCGCGCTGCGCAGCGCGGTCCACGCCGCAGCGCCGCGGGCAGAGCGTGCAGCCCGTCATTCGGCGTCTCCCCGCAGCATCAGGAACGCGGCGTTCGAGCCGCGCTTGCCGCGCGTGACGCGGTGGGAGAAGACGAGGTCGCTGTTCTCCATCGAGCACACGCCGCCGACCGTGATGTTCTCCGGGCGCACGCCGCAGGCGAGCATGAACCGCCGGTTGCATTCCCACAGGTCGACGTGGAACTTGCCGTTCCCGTCGTCGGTGACGAACGCGCCGCTCTCGGGCAGCGCGAGGAATTCCGCCGCGCAGGGCTCGTCGACCTCAAAGCTGCGCTTCGAGATGGACGGGCCGATCGCCGCGAGCAGGTCGGCGGGATCGGTGCCGAACTCCGCCTGCATCTTCTCGACCGTCGCCTTCGCCATGCCGCCCACCGTGCCGCGCCAGCCGGCGTGCGAAAGGCCGATCGCGCGGTGCTTCGGGTCGTAGAAATAGAGCGGCACGCAGTCCGCGCAGTAGACGAGCAGCGGCAGGTCCGCCGTGTCCGTCACAAGGCCGTCGACGCTCTCCATGTCCTTCGGCTTCCAGATGCCGACGCCGGCGTTTTCCATTGTGACGCGGCGCACGATCGTGTGGTGGTCCTGCGCGCCGGCCGTGATGCGCTCCGCCGGGATTTGGAGCGCCGCCGCAATGCGCCGGAAATTCTCCGCGACGTTCTCGTCGCTGTCGCCGCGGCCGAAGCCGAGGTTCATCGCGGCGAACTCGTTGCGGCTCACGCCGCCGATGCGCGTCGAAAACGCATGGGTGACGGGCAGGTTTTCCCACGCGCCGAACACGAGGAGCCCGACGCCCGCTTCGATTTTCAGCTGCATGTTTTCGATCTGCATCGGCTCCGCCTTTCTCGGCTTTTCGATCTTCGGCAGGGGGATCGTCTTCTTCGTGACCGTGATCCCCTCGTACTTCTGCTTCACGCGCACCTGCCCGCAGAACTCCCAGCCGCAGCGCGCGCACCGGAACGTCGCGCGCAGGCTCTTGTTCTTCACGCTCCACTTGCCGCGGCGCTTCGCCTCGCCGCCGCACTTTTCACAGGTGAAGCGCAGGTGCTGCCGCTCGATGAGCGGGCTTTCCGGGTCGCAGATGTAATTCGTCTTGAACGTGATCCGGCGGTAGAACTCCGGGTCCGTGCAGTCCTGCACATGCGGGCGGAAGCTCTCGCGCGTGTAGAGCTTTTTCAGCACAAGCGCGGAAAGCACGCTGTCGTCGAGCGCGCGGTGGTGGTCGAGCTGGCCGTCGTCGACGCCCGCCAGCTCCGCCGCCTTGGAAAGGCCGAGCTGCTCCTTGCCGTCCAGGCCGAGCATCTGCTCGCAGTACACCTGCATGTCGGCGTAGCGCGAGAGGAACGGCACGATCTCCGAGCCGCCGAAATAGCGGCAGTTTTCGATCAGCGCCAGAATGTCCGACGTGCCCCACGTCGCAATCACGCAGTCGCCCGCCCACTTGCGGAACCGGCTGACGACCTGCATAAAGGGCATCGCGTCGGTGAGATTTTCATCCGTGATGCTCGTCAGGTCCGAGATGACCGTGCTGATCTTCTTCGTGACCTGCGGCCGGACAAAGCACGAGAACCGGTCTGCGATATTCAGCTTTTTATCGAGCTTGACGGCGCCGAACTCGATGATCTCATTGATAAATCCGTGGAGCTTGCGGCTGTACGCGCCGTTCCACTCCAAATCCAAAACAACTATATTCATCTGGTCTGTGCTTTCCTGAAAAATTTTTGAGTTGATATTTCGATCCGTTTGCGCGGACGCTCGCCGCGGGCCGCGCCCGCACGGGAGCTTTCCGAAAGAACGCGTCCTCCGCGCCAATTTCCCCCGAAAACGAGCTTGTGCACACAAGCGACCCCGCGGACGTTCGCCGCGGGCCGCGCCCGCACGGGAGCTTTCCGAAAGAACGCGTCCTCCGCGCCAATTTCCCCCGAAAACGAGCTTGTGCACACAAGCGACCCCGCGGACGTTCGCCGCGGGCCGCGCCCGCTTATTTCTTTTTGGCAGCCTGCTTCATGCGCAGCTCCTTCGAGAGGACGACCTTGCGCATGCGGATGCTCTTCGGCGTGACCTCCACGAGCTCGTCGTCCGCGATGAACTCGAGCGACTGCTCGAGCGAAAGCACCGTGTGCGGCGTCAGCTTCAGCGCCTCGTCGGAGCCGGAAGCGCGGGTGTTCGTCGCATGCTTCTTCTTGCAGACGTTGATGACGATGTCGTCGCCCTTCGGGTTGCTGCCGACGATCATGCCCTCGTAGACTGGAACGCCCGGCCCGATGAAGAGGCGGCCGCGGTCCTGCGCGTAGAACAGGCCGTACGCCGTGGATTCGCCGGTCTCATGCGCGACGATGGAACCAGTGCTGCGCTGCTGGATGTCGCCCTTGTACGGCTCGTAGCCTTCAAACACGTGGTTCATGATGCCGTTGCCGTTCGTATCCGTCAAGAACTCCGAGCGGTAGCCCATGATGCCGCGCGCCGGGATCTTGAACTCGAGATGCGTCGTGCCGCTGTCGCGCGCGCCCATGTTGACGAGCTCCGCCTTGCGCGTGCCGAGCTTCTCCATGACCGCGCCGACGTAGCTGTCCGGCACCTCGATCATCAGAAGCTCGATCGGCTCGTATTTCTTGCCGTCGATCTCCTTGTAGATGACGTTCGGGCGGGAAACCTGGAATTCGTAATTCTGGCGGCGCATCTGCTCGATGAGGATCGAGAGGTGCAGCTCGCCGCGGCCGGAAACCTTGAAGGTGTCGGCCGAGTCCGTCTCCTCGACGCGCATCGCGACGTTCGTCTCGACTTCCTTGAACAGGCGGTCGCGGATGTTGCGCGAGGTGACGTACTTGCCCTCGCGGCCCGCAAACGGGGAGTTGTTGACCATGAACAGCATCGAAACGGTCGGCTCGTCGATCTTGACGAACGGCAGCGGCTCCACATGCGCGGGGTCGCAGGCCGTCTCGCCGATGTTGAGGTCCGCCATGCCGGAGACCGCGACGATGTCGCCGAGCGAAGCGCTTTCCGCGTCGACGCGCTTGAGGCCCTCGAACTGGTAGAGCTTCGTGACGCGCGCGTTGCGCGTTTCGTCGCTCGTGCTGTTGCAGATCGTGACGGTCTGGCCGACCTTCACGGTGCCGCGCTCGACGCGGCCGATGCCGATGCGGCCCACGTAGTCGTCGTAGTCGACGTTCGAGAACAGCACCTGCGTCGGGCCGTCGAGGTCGCCCTCGGGCGCCGGAACCTCGCGGACAATCGCCTCGAACAGCGGCTTCATATCGGTGCCCTTTTCGGCCGGGTCGTTCATCGCGTAGCCGTCGCGCGCGGAGGCGTAGACGACCGGGAACTCGAGCTGGTCCTCGTCCGCGCCGAGCTCGATGAACAGGTCGAGCACCTCGTCGACGACCTCCAGCGGGCGCGCGCCCGGGCGGTCGACCTTGTTGACGACGACGACCGGCTTCTTGCCGAGGCCGAGCGCCTTCTTGAGGACGAAGCGCGTCTGCGGCATGCAGCCCTCAAATGCGTCGACGAGCAGCAGAACGCCGTCGACCATCATCAGGATGCGCTCCACCTCGCCGCCGAAATCGGCGTGGCCGGGCGTATCGACGATATTGATCTTCACGCCGTCGTACATGACGGCCGTATTTTTCGAGAGAATGGTGATGCCGCGCTCGCGCTCGAGGTCGTTCGAGTCCATGACGCGCTCGGCGACGTTCTCATTGCTGCGGAAAATGCCGCTCTGGCGCAGGAGCTGGTCGACCAGCGTCGTCTTGCCGTGGTCGACATGCGCGATGATCGCGACGTTCCGGAGATCTTCTCTTTTACCCATACGTAACCATTCCTTTTCCTGTTTCGTTTTTCATCCTTCATCCGTCCTGCCGCCGCGCCGGGGCGCCGGGCGGCGCGCTGCGGGCCGACTGCCCGCTAACCGTAATAGTATAACACTTTTTTGCGCCTTTGTGAATCCCCTGCGCCTTGTTGATTCCGCTGAAATCAAACGAAATTGCTTTCCCTCTTTTGTCCTGCTTTTCTTGACGGCGCGGCGCGAACGTGCTATGCTTGATAAAACACAAAAACTGAAGTGCAAAAGCAGTGCGGAAAGGAAATGCCGTATGAAAAAGATCCTGAACTTCGGCTCTCTCAATATGGACTTCGTCTATGCCGTTGCGCATACCGTGCGCGGCGGCGAGACCGAGGCCAGCCTCGGCCTGCAGGTGTTCCCCGGCGGCAAGGGCCTCAACCAGTCGATCGCCGCGGCGCGCGCCGGCCTGTCCGTGTTCCACGCCGGGCTTGTCGGCGAGGACGGCGGCCTGCTGCTCGACACGCTCAAAGCGGACGGCGTCGACACGCGCTTTGTCGGCACAGTGCCGGGCCGCAGCGGCCACACGATCATTCAGGTCGACGAGAACGCGCAGAACGCCATTCTGCTCTTCGGCGGCGCGAACCGCGCGGTGACGCCCGCGTATGCCGACGAGGTGCTCGCGCACTTTTCGGCCGGCGACATCGTGCTGCTCCAGAACGAAATCAGCGCCGTGCCCCACATCCTCCGCCGCGCGGCGGAGGCGGGCCTTTCGGTCTGGTTCAACCCGTCGCCGATGGACGACGGCGCGCGCGCGTGCGATCTGTCGCTCGTCTCGGTGTTCCTGCTGAACGAAATCGAGGGCGAGCAGCTCACCGGCACGGCGGAGCCGGGCGCGATCCTCGACCGCATGGCCGAGAAGTACCCGCAGGCGGCGGTCGTCCTGACGCTCGGCGCCGCGGGCGCGTGGTACGCAAAGGGCGGCGCGCGCGTGTTCTGCCCGGCGGAAAAGGCCGAAGCCGTCGATACGACGGCGGCCGGCGACACGTTTACGGGCTACTTCCTGCGCGGCATGCTCGACGGCCGCACGCCCGAAGAAGCGCTGCGCCTCGCCGCGCGGGCCTCGGCAATCGCCGTTTCGCGCCCCGGCGCTTCGCCCTCCATCCCGCGTTTTTCCGAGGTGGAGCGCGGCCTGTGAGTTTTTGCTCAGAAGCGCCGCTTTTAATCTCTTAACCCTCTATTGCCTTATTAACCCCTGTTTTTAATCCCTGCTTTCAAGAAAGGACCGCTCCCCCCGAGGGAGCGCTGGTGATGCCAATGCGAGTTGCCGTGCGAAGAATCAACGAATGGGACGCCCCCTCCATGCTCAAAATCTATGCGCCGTATGTGGAAAACACGAACTGCACGCCGGACGCGGCCGTGCCGTCCCTGCAGGACTACATCCAGCGCATCGACCGCTACACCTACGGGCGCGGCTGGATCATGACCGAGATCGACAGCGCAACGGCGGGCTTCTGCCTGCTGACTGAGCGCGGCGTGGAAAAGGGCGACCTGTTCACCGCGGACATCCAGCTCTACGTCGCGCCCGAATACCAGCGCCGCGGCGTCGGCGCCTCGCTGTACGACCTGATGCTCGCGATCATGCACCACGCGAATTACCGCCGCGTGACCGCCCACATCCCGCTGCCGAACGACGCGGCGGCCGCCTTCCACGAGAAGATGGGCTTTCGGCCCGTCCGGGAGGAAAACGGCGTGCTGCTGATGGCGCGGGAGATCGAGCCGGAGAACCCCGGCGCCGAGCGCTTCACAAAGCCGTACCTGATCGAAAACGCGGACTACGAGCGCGCACGCGAGCACGCTGCGACGCTCGTGCGCGAGGCGGCGCGCTGAGCGCCGCCTCGTCGCAGCAAAAACTATATATTCTGCACAGGTTTTCCGCGCGTTGATTTGGGGGTTCCGCGCCTTGAACCCCTGTGGAAATCCTGATAAAATAAATGCAGAGCGGATCGCTTTTCGGTTCGCTCTGCATTTTTTGCATGGATACGGAGGAAAACGGAAATGGCGGGAAGATCCGGTGCGATCGACATGACGCGCGGCAGGCCCATCGGCCTGATGCTGCGCTTTGCGCTGCCGATGATGGTCGGCAGCGTATTCCAGTCCCTTTACACGATGGTGGATTCCGCGGTGCTCGGCCGCTATGTCGGCGCCGAGGCGCTTGCCGCCGTCGGCGCCACGACTTCGACAACCAATTTCATCCTGCTGCTCTCGACCGGCGTGACGAGCGCTGTCTCCATTGTGATCTCGCAGTTCGTCGGCGCAAACAACGAAAAGAAGATCCGCGCCGGTCTGGTCAGCACGATTTACCTGACGCTCGGCATCGGCGGCGCCATGTGCATCGTGAGCCTGCTGCTCGCGCGCCCGCTGATGCTGCTTCTGAACACGCCGGAGAGCATCATCGACATGTCGGTGCTTTATATCCAGCTTATCGGCGGCCTTGGCATCGCGCAGTTCGCCTACAACGCGGTAGCCTCCGTGCTGCGCGCGCTCGGCGACAGCAAGACGCCGCTGATCTTCCTGATTTTCTGCTCCATCCTCAACGTGATTCTCGACCTCGTAAGCGTGCTTGCGCTGGGGCTGGGCGTGGCCGGCGTCGCCGGGGCGACCGTGCTTTCGCAGGCGGTCTCCGCCACAGTCTGCATCGCCTACATGTTCAAAAAGCACCCGCAGCTCCGCCTGAAAAAGGCGGATTTCAGGCCGGATATGACCGTGCTGCTGCGCATCTTCGGTATGGGCGCACAGATGGCCCTGCAGGGCGCGCTGCTCTCCGTCGGCATGATGGCCATCACGCGCGTGATCAACGGCTTCGGCGCAGATGTAGTCGCCGCCTTCACGGTCGGCAGCAACGTGCAGAATCTCGCCGTCATGCTGTTCAGCAATTTCTCCTTCGGCTTCTCGGTCTATGTCGGGCAGAATTTCGGCGCGCGGCAGGCCGAGCGTATCCGCCGCGGCGTGTGGGAGATCTTCCTGCTTGTCGGCGGCCTTTCCGCGCTCGCCAGCGCGCTTTCGCTGATCTTTGCCGAGCCGCTCGTCCTGCTTTACGTCAAGCCCGAGGAAACGCAGGTCATTGAGGCCTCGCTCAGCTTCGTGCGCATCCAGTCCTGGTTTTTCCCGTTTCTCGGGTGGATCTGGCTCTATAACAGCACGCTGAAGGGGATGGGAAAAATCGGCATCACGATGATTTCCTCCTTTGTGGAGCTTGGCAGCAAAATCGGCCTTTCCATTCTGCTGCCGATCTGGCTCGGTTACACCGGCATCTGGTTTTCCGCGCCGATCGGCTGGATTCTCGGCCTGGTCCCCGATTTGATCTACTATTACGGCGGGTTCTGGAAAAAAGCGTTGGCCGCGCCGCCCGGCAACATTCCTGCGGCGCCGGCCGCCGAATCGGCCTCCTGACCGCCGAAGCGCGCCGCGCAGCCTCCGCGCGCATCCGTTCGCTCAAATGCCCGAAAACAAAGGGATCGTTCCCAGCCCATCGGGGCGGAAGCGATCCCTCTTTTATTTTTGCAGGTTGCGCTCGAAGCGCTCGAAATAGCCGATCAGTTCGCCGTTTTCGTCGCGCACCGGGTTGATGTACTTGCGCTCGTTGTAGACGCTGACGCCGAGATAGATCTCGTTGCCGTGGCTTTTGAGCTTTTCCACGGCCGCGATCAGCATCTCCTTCGACTTCTCCGAGTGGCACTCGAAGATCGATTTGCCGATCAGGTCGCTGTAGCCGCGCACCGCGTAGTAGTGGTGCTTCGCCTCGCGGTTCATATAGCGGATGATGTGGTCCGTATCGACAAACACGATGCGGTACGGCACGCTGTCGAGAATGCAGGCCATCATTTCCTCTCTGGTCATTCGGAATTCCCCTTTCTGCATAGAGCGCCTATTGCTGTTGACCGGCCCGTTCAAGTTGTACGTACAACATGACCTGAATTATACATAGCACATCCCGCGGCGTTTGTCAACTACAAAGTCAACGGTTACTCCGCCCACGCAGCCGCACTTGCAAAAAGGGCAAAAACTGCCGCGCCGGAGGGCGGACTCATGCGTCGCGGATCACCGACCACGCCGCAGTCAGCCGCTCGAGGCTCCACGCGGCGTTCGCGGGGCTTGTGGAGGGCAGCGCGCTTTCCGGCAGGGCAATCCCCTGCGCCTGGTGCTTCCCGTACAGCTTGTGCGCGGTCTGCCCGTTCGTGTAGATGCGGCGGATCTCCGCGGCGGCGAGGATGCGCGAGAGGTCGTTCGGCACGACGCTGCGGATGCTCGCATCCGCGGAGCCCGCGATCTCGCACGAGGCGATCACGTCCCAGAGCGCGATGCGGTTTTTAAGCAGCAGCGCGCGCTTTTCCCCGACCGTCTCCGGCACCGGCGCGCCGCACACCGCGGCGACCACGCGCCAGAAGCGGTTCTGCGGGTGGTGGTAGAAAAACATCCCCTCCCGCGATTTGACCGACGGGAACGAACCGAGGATCAGGACGCGGCTGTTTTCGTCGAACACGGGCGGGATGTTGTGCAGGACTTTTTCCATCAGTGCACCTTTTCGGCAAAGTCCTTCTTACGCTGCGCGTAGGCCTCCATATTCTCCTTTTCGAAGGCGAGCGGCACGTCGCCCGCGCCGAGCAGGCGCAGCAGATACTTTGTGAACGGCGGGTTCATCACGAGGATCGGCCCCACGAGGTAGGTGCCGAAGAAGTTGTGCAGGCGGATGCCCTCCCACGCGGCCTTCCGGTTCAGCCCGACGCCCTTGACCTTTTTGAACAGGCCGAGGGATTCGTCCGGCGTGTAGGCCATCGTGAACTGCGTCTTGAATCCCATGACGGTCTCGCCCTCGAAGGTCCCCTCAAAGTCGCTGTTGTGGCGGTGCATCATGTCGCGCTTTGCAAACAGGCGGTACAGGCCGAGGCATTCGATGCGGCTGCCGTCCTCGTTTTCGATGTAGTCGCCGAAAACCTCGAGCGCGTTGCCGGTGAAGAGGAACACCGTGCCGCGGTCGATCGCCGCCTGGATCTTCGCCTTCAGCGGGCGGAGCTTTTCGATCACGCGCTCCTGCATGCGCTCGGTCATCGGCCCCATGTAGACGAGGTCGACCGGCTCCTCGGTGAAGCGCACCGCGCCGCCGATCGGCGTGCGGATAAACTCCGCGTCGGGCAGCGTCTTTTCGAGGTAGATCATGTTGTATGTGTCGCCGAAGAGGTTGCAGAACTCCGGGAACAGAATCTCAATTTTCATTTCGATGCAGCCTCCTTCACGCGCTTCACCAATACTCTTTTGATCTCCGTTCCAGCTAATCGGATCGCATTAATGTCGTGTAGCACAAAAATAGTATCAACATCCAACGTTACCCGTTTTGGTGTCTCCGTTTCCTCACGCACATGGCAGATACGTTCCGGCAATATGCCAGCCAATAACGCACGCACATACGTATCCTGATGCCGTACGCCACCAATAACCACCTGCACAATACTCTCGTCGTTCAGAAATTCAAAATCAGTGTCATAGAGCCATGCCGTATTCTCCACTGTGCGGCGCGAATCAAAATAGTCATCCAAAATTAGGATAACCGCTTTTTTGCCGGGCATATTGCGAACATTTTCAAATACACGTGAACAGGCGATCGGGTTTTGCCCTTTTGCAAGTTGGAGAATAATCTGTTTATCCCCCACTACTGTTTCGGAATAGCGTGTTTTCGTAATGCCCATCTTCCGGAAGGATTTTTCAATCTGCTCCGGCGTGAGGCCGAACTCGCGCAGCATCGCGACTGCGGCGAGCGAATTGTAAATGTTGATGTTGTTGGCGTTTGCGAGCGGGTACACGTCGGCGCGGCCGTCCTTCTCGACGGTCATCCGCATGTGCGCGATGTCGACGTCCGTCGCGCGGTAGTCCGGCTCCGGCGAGCGGTAGCCGCAGTTTTCGCAGTGGACGCGGCCGATGTGGTGGTAGCGCACGACGTCGCGCACGAGCGGGCCGAGGCACTTCGGGCAGACCGGCACGTCGTTGACAATGTTGTCGCACGTTTCCTTGTCGGTATCCAGATGGTCGATGCCGTAGTAGACGCGCTCGTTTTCCGGCCCGATCGAGCTGCACAGCGGGTCGTCGGCGTTGAGCACGAGCCTTGTCCCCTTCGGGATCTCGCGGTTCAGAACGTCGAGGATGAACTCGGCGTGCGCGTTGCGCTTGTAGGAGTCGCGGAAAATATTCGTGCAGAGCAGAAGATCGGGCTGCATGTAGGGGAAGAAGTTCGGGGCGGAACGCTCGTCCATCTCAAAAACGGCGAGCTTGTGCTTCGGCTTGCCGAAAAAGCGGCTGTTCGCGATCAGCGTGGAGGCGATGCCGGTGTGCACGTTCGTGCCCGAGCGGTTGCAGATAAAATCGATGCCGTTGTCCTCGAGGACGTCCTCGATCATGTTCGCGACGGTCGTCTTGCCGTTCGTGCCCGTGATGCCGATGATCTTCTCGGGTTTCGGCATGCGGCCGATGAAATCGGGGCAGAGGATGATCGCCCAGGAGCCCGGCATCGAGGTGCCCTTGCGGCCGATCAGCTTGAGGACCAGTGCCGTTCCCCGTGCGAACATCAGGGCAAAATAAAAGCGCAGGTTTCGTTTCATGCGTAAAATCACTTTCCTTTTCCGGGATGGCTTTCGTACTTTTTGTATCATACCATTTTACAGGCGGCATTTCAAGCGCGCAGGGGGAATTTATATAAAGTCAATTCCTTCCCGAAAACGCGGCAATTCAAGCGTATACGGGCGGGAAACGGGAAAATTGTGCAGGCAGGTCCCAAAATTCATAAATTGCGGTAGACTTTTCCGCAATTATCCTGTACAATATTTCTTGAATCCAATTCTATTTAACAGGAGGAGTTCACCATGAAGACTTTACCCGTAGCGGTGCAGGTTTATTCCGTCCGCGACGACGCCGAGCGCGATTTCAAGGGCACGATGCAGAAGCTCAAGGAAATGGGCTACGACGGCGTGGAGCTTGCCGGCCTGTACGGCCTGCAGCCCGCCGAGATCAAAGCCGTGCTCGATGAGGTCGGCCTCGTCCCGCTCTCCGCGCACGTCCCGTTCCAGGAGCTCGCCGCCGACATCGAGGGCACCGTCGCCCAGTATAAGGAAATCGGCATGCAGTACATCGCGATCCCGTACCTGATGGAGGAGGACCGCCCCGGCACCGAGAAGTTCCTCAAGAACATCGAGATCTTCCGCCAGATCGGCGAGGCCTGCAACAAGGTCGGCATCACGCTGCTCTACCACAACCACGATTTCGAGTTCGTCAAGATGCCGAACGGCCAGTACGCGCTCGATTACATCTACACCGAGATCCCGGCTTCGCTGCTCCAGACCGAGCTCGACATCTGCTGGGTCAAGGTCGCGGGCGAGGAGCCGGTCGACTACATCAAGAAGTACACCGGCCGCGCGCCGATCGTCCACCTCAAGGACTTCTACAAGGAAGGCAAGCCGGCGAACATGTACGAGCTGATCGGCATCGAGACCGAGAAGAAGGAAGAGACCGGCAAGTTCGAGTTCCGCCCGGTCGGCCACGGCATGCAGGACATCCCGCCCGTGCTCGAGGCTTCCATCGAGGCCGGCTCGAAGTGGGTCGTCGTCGAGCAGGACCAGTCCTACGAGCAGGCGCCGCTCGACGCGGTCAAGATGAGCCGCGAGTACCTGAAGTCCCTCGGCTGGTAATCAAACCGCAGAGATCAGGCCCCGGCAGGCTTTTCGGAAATCCGCCGAAAGGCGAAGCCGCCCAAACACAGCCGAAAAACACCGCGCAGCAGGCATTCCCCGCTGCGCGGTATTTTTTGCGCCGTTCTGCCGCGGCCTGCGCATGCAAAGCGCAGGTTCCGCGAAACACCGGCGCAGACGCCGAAAGGGCCCCGGAGCGACCGGCTCCGGGACCCTTTTCTACTTCTATGGATTGTACCGCTTACAGCAGGCTTCTGTACAGCGCGGCGATCTCCTCGACGGAGGTGTCGCGCGGGTTGCCCGGGCAGCAGGCGTCCGCAAAGGCGCTTTCGGCGAGGAACTGCACGTCCTCCTCCTTGAGGATGCCCTTGAGATCGGCGGGGATGCCCACGTCGGCGCTGAGCTGCTTGACGGCCGCGATCGTCGCGTTCGCCGCTTCCTCATCGCTCATCGCGTCGATGCCCTCGACGCCCATCGCCTTGCCGACGGCGCGGTAGCGCGCACCGGCGACCGGCGCGTTGTACTCGAGGCCGGTGGGCAGGATGATCGCGCAGGCGACGCCGTGCGGCGTGTCATACAGCGCGGAGAGGCCGTGCGCCATCGAGTGCACGATGCCGAGGCCGACGTTCGAGAAGCCCATGCCGGCGATGTACTGGCCGAGCGCCATGCCCTCGCGGCCCTCGGGCGTGTTCTGCACCGCGCCGCGCAGGTTCTCGGAAATCAGGCGGATCGCCTCGAGGTGGAACATGTCGGAAATGGCGCAGGCGCCCTTCGTGATGTAGCCCTCGATCGCGTGGGTCAGCGCGTCCATGCCGGTCGCGGCGGTCAGGCCCTTCGGCATCGAAGCCATCATGTCCGGGTCGACGACGGCGATCTCGGGGATGTCGTTCGTGTCGACGCAGACGAACTTGCGCTTCTTCTCGACGTCGGTGATGACGTAGTTGATCGTGACCTCCGCCGCGGTGCCCGCCGTCGTCGGGACGGCGATCGTGAAGGTCGCGTGCTTCTTCGTCGGCGCGACGCCCTCGAGCGAGCGCACGTCGGCGAACTCCGGGTTCTCGACGATGATGCCGATCGCCTTCGCGGTGTCCATCGAGGAGCCGCCGCCGATCGTCACGATGCAGTCCGCGCCGGAGTTCTTGAACGCCTCGACGCCGTGCTGGACGTTCTCGATCGTCGGGTTCGGCTTGATCTCGCTGTAGATTTCATACGGGATCTTCGCCGCGTCGAGCAGGTCGGTGACCTTCTGCGTCACGCCGAATTTCAGAAGATCCGGGTCCGTGCAGACGAAGGCCTTTTTATAGCCGCGCGCCTGAAGCTCCTCGGGGATCTTCTCGATCGCGCCCTTGCCGTGATAGGAAATTGTGTTGAGTACAATTCTGTTGACCATTTTGAACCATCCTCCTGACTGATTTTGAAATCTTTACATCCAGTATACACCCAAGTTATGAATATGTCACGACATTTCATGTAAAATCTGTAAATTTTTATGGAATCTCTTTGAACCGGAACCTTCCGGCTCAGTCGAGGAATTCCTCGTTCAACGTGACGCCGAACTCCTTGGCGATCGCGCGCAGGTTGTCGTCGGTGATCGTCTGGCGGATCTTCCCGCCGCCGGCCGAAAGCGCCAGCATGTAGATCTGCGCCGCCTTCTCGATCGTGTGCATCAGGCCGAACGCGGTGTCGAAATCCGGCCCCGACACGAACAGGCCGTGGTGCGCCCAGACCGCCGCGTCGTATCGCTTCATCAATTCGCTCGTCGCGACGGCGATGTCCGCGCCGCCCGGCACCATCCATTCCACGACGCCGACGCCGCCCGGGAACACGACCGGACACTCCGTCGCGCTCTGCCACAGCGCGCGGGTGAAGTCGCGCGCCGTGAGCGGCAGGATGTAGGTCATCGCGATCAGGTTCGGCGTGTGCGCGTGGTAGATCACGCGGTACGCGCCGCCCGTCGCCGCCTTGCGGACGCTGTGGTTCAGAAAGTGGCTCGGGAACTCGCTCGTCGGGCGCGCGCCGTCCTCAAGGCCCCAGACGATGCGCCAGCAGTCGCCCGCGCCGTTGATCTCCACAATGCCGATGTTGTGCGCGGGGTCGTCCTGCACATTGCGCAGGAATTTGCCGCTGCCCGTCGTGATAAAGTACTCGCCGCCGAGGTTTTCCGCCGCGACGCCCATCTCGTTCCATTCGCGCGGCGCCGTGAAAAACGGCCGGCACGCTTCGACCTCCTCGGGGCGCATGCGGTAGGTGAGGTTTCCGCCGTTGCGCTCGTGCCAGCCCTGCTGCCAGCCGTCGTTGCACATGCGCATAAAGCCGCGGATCACCGGAATATCTGCCATCATTTTCATCATCCTCCGACCTGTATCCATTGTTCAAAGCTGCGCTCAGACGCGCCTAGAGAGCACGTCGCGCTCGTAAGCCTGCACGGTGCCGAACCACGCGGCGTCCTCCGCGGGGACGCCCTGCTCCGCGCAGTAGCGCTCCCAGACCGCCGGGAACGGCATCGTCTTGAGCTGCTCGGCGCACAGCATCAGCTCCGTGAAGCGCCCCGCATCCTGCAGCGCCTGCATCTGCGCCGTGGGCTGCAAAAGCGCGAAGAGCAGCGCCTTCTGCACGTTGCGGAAGCCCGTCACCCACGCGAAAATGCGGTTGATCGACGCGTCGAAATAGTCGAGCGCGATCTTCACGCGGCCCTCGAGGCCGCCGCAGCGGACGATCTCCTTTGCGATCTCCTTTGTCTCGTCGTCAAAGAGCACGACGTGGTCGCTGTCCCAGCGCACGCCTCGCGTGATGTGCAGCGCGATCTCCGGGAAGAAGGCGAGCAGCGCCGGGATCTTGTCGGAGACGACCTCCGTCGGGTGGTAGTGGCCGTTATCCATGAGCGGGATGCACCTGTCGCGGTTCATCGCGGCGTAGCTCAGCGCGAATTCGGCGCTGCCCGCGGTGTAGGCCTCGACGCCGATGCCGAAGACCTTCGACTCGACGCACGGCTTGACGAGGTCGAAATCGTACGGCTCGGAGAGGATCTCGTCGATCGACGCCTTATAGCGCATGCGCGGCCCCATGCGGTCGGCCGGGATGTCCTTGAAGCCGTCGCCCGTCCAGATGTTCATGACGCACGGCTGGCCCAGCTCCTGCGCCAAATACTGCGAGATGCGGATGCACGCCTTGCCGTGGTCGATCCAAAACCGCCGCGTCTCCGGGTTCGGGCTCGAGAGCGTGAGCGGGTCGCACTTCGGGTGCGAGAAAAAGGTCGGGTTGAAGTCGCAGCCGAGGCCGCGCGCCTTGCAGAAATCAACCCATTTTTTGAAGTGCTTCGGCTCGAGCCTGTCGCGGTCCACCCAGCCGCCGTTCTCCTCGTCGAAAATCGCGTAGCTCGCGTGCAGGTTGATCTTCTTCGTGCCGGGGCAGAGCTGCAGCGCGACGTCCAGGTCCGCCATCAGCTCCTCCGGCGTGCGGGCGCGGCCAGGGTAATCGCCGGTCGTCTGGATGCCGCCGGTCAGCGGCGCCGAAGGGTCGCCGTCAAAGCCGCGCACGTCGTCGCCCTGCCAGCAGTGCAGCGCGACCGGAACGCCTGCAAGCCGGCGGATCGCTTCGTCCGTATCGACGCCGAGCGCCGCATAGCGCGCCTTCGCCGCCTCGTATGCTTCAAAGCTGCTCATTCGCTCTCATCCTTTCGCAATGTCTGAATTTTATCCAAAATGCGGTCCGCTGTCTCGTCCTTCGAAAGCAGCGGCAGCGTCTCGGCCTCCGTTTCCGTCAGGAGCGTCACGACGTTCGTATCGCCGCCGAAGCCCGCGCCGGGCGTGCGGAGGCTGTTCGCCACAATCAGGTCGAGGTTCTTGCGCCGGAGCTTTCCCGCCGCGTTCTCGAGCAGGTTCTCCGTCTCCATCGCAAAGCCGCAGAGCGTCTGCCCCGGCTTTTTGTGCGCGCCGAGCCACGCCAGAATGTCCGTCGTGCGCTCCAGCTCGAGCGTCAGCGCGCCGTCCTGCTTCTTCATCTTTTCCGCGGCGACCGTTTTGGGCCGGTAGTCCGCGACGGCGGCGGCCTTGACGACAATGTCCGCGTCCTGTGCCGCAGCCTTGACCGCCTCGAACATCTCGGCGGCCGATTCGGCGCGCACGACCTCGACGAACGGCGGCGGCTCCACCGCCATGCGGCCGCAGACGAGCGTCACCGCGGCGCCGCGCAGCATCGCGCGCCGCGCGACGGCGCAGCCCATTCTGCCCGTCGAGTGGTTCGTGATGAACCGCACCGGGTCGATCTTCTCCGCGGTCGCGCCGGCCGTGACGACGACGCGCTTTCCGGCAAGGTCCTTTTCGCAGGCGACCTCGCGCAGGATCCAGTCGAACAGCGCCTGCTCCGAAGGCATTTTGCCGCGGCCCGTGTCGCCGCAGGCCAGATAGCCGGAATCCGGCTCGATGACCGTATAGCCGAACCGGCGGAGCTTCTGCAGGTTGTCCTGCACGATCGGGTTTTCAAACATATTCGTGTTCATCGCCGGCGCGAGCAAAATCGGGCACCGGCAGGCGCAGGCCATCACGGTCGTCGTCAGCATGTCGTCCGCAATGCCGTTCGCGATCTTGCCGATCACGTTGGCGCTCGCGGGCGCGACGAGCACGACGTCCGCGCGCTTCGCGATCGCGACATGCTCGACGCTGAACTGGAAGTTCCGGTCGAACGTGTCGATCAGGCACTTGTTGCCCGTCAGCGTCTCAAAGGTGGTCGGGTGGATGAAATTCGTCGCGTTCCGCGTCATCAGAACCGTGACGTCCGCGTGCTGCTTGACGAGCATGCTCGCAAGCCCCGCGATTTTATAAGCCGCTATGCTGCCCGTCACGCCGAGCAGCACGGTTTTTCCCTTCAGCATATCTTGTTTACTCCTTTTCGCGTGGGGTGAAGACCCGGATCGGGAAGCTCGCGCGGATCACGTCGCGCGCGTGCTGCACGTCGCGCAGCGCGCCGTCCGCGATCATCTGCACCGCGAGGTTGCCGATCGCCGTGCCCTCGGTCGGGCCGGCATAGACCGGCAGGCCCGTCGCGTCTGCGGTGAGCTGGTTCAGGTACGCGTCCTGGCTGCCGCCGCCGACGATGTTGAGGCTTGTGAAGGTCTTCCCCGTGATTTTTTCGAGCCCGCGCACGGCCTCGGCGTACGATTCCGCGAGGCTGTGGTAGACGCAGGAAAGCGTCTGTGCCGCCGTGGGCTTCTCGGTAAAGCCGCTTTCGCGCAGCACGACGCGCACGGCCTCCTGCATGTTTTCCGGCGCGAGGAACCGCCCGTCGTTCACATCGACGCGGCCGGGGTAGTCCGCGGCGCTCCGCGCAAGCCACGCCAGCATCTCGAAGTCGAACCGCGTCTGGCCGAGCTCCCGGCGGATGTTCTGCAGCATCCACAGGCCCATGATGTTTTTCAGGTAGCGGTACCGGTACTGGTAGCCGCCCTCGCTCGTGAAATTCTGCGCGCGGCTCTCCGCCGTCGTGATCGGCTCGGGATTTTCCACACCGATCAGGCTCCACGTGCCGCTTGAGAGGAACACGGCGTTTTCGTCGCGCGCCGGCACGGCCAGGAACGCCGAAGCCGTATCGTGGGCCGGCGCGAGGCGCACGAGCGTGTCGAAGCCGACCGACGACTGCACGTCGGGCGTCAGGCGGCCGAGCGCTTCGCCGGCCATCCGCACCGGGTGGAAGATCCGCGCCGGGACGCCGATCCGCCGCAGGATCTCCTGATCCCACGTCTTTTCGCGCGCGTTCAGAAGCGCCGACGTGCTCGCGATCGTGTACTCGTTCGCGCAGACGCCGGAGAGCACGAACCCGAGGTAATCGGGCATCATCAGGAAATGCGCCGCGCGCTCGAGCTGCTCCGGCGCTTCCTGCCGGAGCGCCCAGAGCTGGTACACCGTATTGTAAACCTGCTGCTGGATGCCGGTGCGCGCGTACAGCTCCGCAAACGGCAGAACCGCTTCGAGCTTTTCCGGCACGCCCGCGGTGCGCCCGTCGCGGTAGGCGACCGCGTCGCCGATGCGGTTCATCGCTTCGTCGAGCAGCACGAAGTCCACGCCCCATGTATCGATCGCGACGCTCGCAGGGGTCTCCTGCTCCGGCGCGACGCGCTCGGCACACGCCCGCAGCCCCTCGAGCACATGGTTTTTCAGGCCGTCCGCATCCCAGCAGAGATGCCCGTTCCGGTGCTCCGCGCCGTTTTTGAAGCGGTACACCTCCGCAAGCTGCATTTTGCCGTCCGCAAGCCAGCCAAGGATATGGCGCCCGCTGGAAGCGCCGATGTCCACCGCCAGATATGTTTTCATTTGGGAACACCCCCTTTCACTCGTTGTCCCTAGTATAGCAAAAAAAGCGCAAAAAAGTAAGGACGTCGTTTCAAGAAAAAAACGTCCTTATTCTTCGTTCTGTGAACAAAAGCCGGCCCGCCCCGCACCAGGCCGCCGCTTCGAGACGCAAAAAACGGCGCGCCGCACCCCGCAACGGGCACAGCGCGCCGCCTATTCGTCTATCCGATTCTTCCGAACAGCATCGGGATGACATTCGCATACCGGTCTGCCGGATAAAAGGTGCGGGTGTACCACCAGCCCACTTCTTCCATGATCGCGCCGAGCACGCCGGTCTGGTGTAAAATCCAGAAGGCAGCAATCAGCACCAGCAGCACGCTGCACAGGATGATCGTGCGCTTTTTCCGCTTTTCGCTTTCGTTGACGCGCACCTCGTCTTCCCAATGCACCGAGCCCGCAAACGAGCCGATGTGCCGCTCAAATTTCGCATGGCATTCCGGGCAGGATGTGGAGCCGTCGGGAATCGTCGCGTTGCATTTTGAGCAGATCATAACCGTTCTCCTTTCCCACCGGCCAGGCGCACACGCCGCCTTAAAGGCGCCGTCTCTCCTGCCGGGATCCTCTCTTGCTTTTCGGCTGCATAACTGCACAGTACATCGGAATCCACTCCTTCCGCCGAATCCGGCATATTATAATCTAAAATATAATTTCACATTTATGCGCTACACAAACTATTCATCACCGGCATGGGGCTTTTTGCGGCATATGGTAACGGCCAAAACTTCGATCATTACGATCGTCCCAAGCAATCCCCACGGAATAAGCCAAGAAATTGCAGCTGGCATTTCAAAGTGATAAAACGTTGCTGTTCCTAAAATAGCAGCGCTTACGCCCATGCCGCAGCCAACAACACGACGCAGCCTTTTTGCGTCGTACTTTCCTTTTTCCTCTCTGCTTGAGGTATTGTACCCGGCAATCAGGAAATCGGCCTTTCCTGCAACAATAACAATCGAAATTACGACTAGTGCGGCAACAATAATCCAACATACCCATATCGGCATATCATTACCTCCTATTCATCTTCTTCATGTCTTGCAGTTTGTCTTCACGCCACAATCAAGATATGTGATTTAGCTTAAATCAGAATAACGCCTAACGCCTTTTTATCTATTTTCAGTATACAACAAAGACAAATATCTGTCAACGTCGTTTTCAGATTTGTAATCTTTATGGAACCAAATTTCCCGCAGACGATTGACACCTGCCGTCGAAAACGGTAAAATGTACGTACAACCTGCCCTTTGGAGGAGGGCGTTCCGCCCGCAGGCCGCATTGAAACGCCCGCGGCGCACCACTTCAGGCAATCATCGGAAAGGAACATTCGCCATGGAAAAAACCGCAAAGCTCACCGTTGAAAAGGATTTCAAAATCGCTGAGATCGACAAGCGCATCTACGGCTCGTTCATCGAGCACCTCGGCCGCGCCGTGTACGGCGGCATCTGGCAGCCCGGCCACAAAACCGCCGACGAGGACGGCTTCCGGCAGGACGTGCTCGACCTCGTCCGCGAGCTCAACGTCCCGATCGTCCGCTATCCCGGCGGTAATTTCGTCTCAAATTTCTACTGGGAGGACAGCGTCGGCCCCGTCGAGGAGCGCCCGAGCCGCCTCGAGCTCGCCTGGCGCAGCACCGAGCCGAACCGCATCGGCATCAACGAGTTCGCCGCATGGTGCAAAAAGGCGGGCGCCGAGGTCATGCAGGCCGTCAACCTCGGCACGCGCGGCATCGAGGCCGCCTGCAACCTGCTCGAGTACTGCAACCACCCCTCCGGCACGAAATACAGCGACCTGCGCATCGCGCACGGCGTGAAGGACCCGCACAACATCAAGGTCTGGTGCCTCGGCAACGAGATGGACGGCCCGTGGCAGACCGGCCACAAGACGGCGGCCGAGTACGGCCACCTCGCCGACGAGACCGCGAAGGCGATGAAGCAGATCGACCCGTCGATCGAGCTCGTGCTCTGCGGCAGCTCGAACACCGGCATGCCGACCTTCCCCGAGTGGGAGAGCACCGCGCTCGACTGGGCGTACAACAGCGTCGATTACATCTCGCTGCACCAGTACTACGGCAACCGCTTCAACGACACCGCGAATTTCCTCGCGCAGAGCGACGACATGGACCACTTCATCAAAACGGTCGTCGCCACCTGCGACTACGTGAAGGCCAAGAAGCGCGCGAAGAAGAACATCAACCTGAGCTTCGACGAATGGAACGTGTGGTTCCACGCCAACGAGGCCGACGACGACACGATGCAGAACCGCCCGTAGCAGATCGCGCCGCACCTGCTCGAGGACCATTACGACTTCGAGGACGCGCTGCTCGTCGGCCTGATGCTCATCACGCTGATGAAGCATGCCGACCGCGTGAAGATAGCCTGCATGGCGCAGCTCGTCAACGTCATCGCGCCGATCATGACCGAGGAGAACGGCCCGGCGTGGCGGCAGACGATCTATTACCCGTTCCTGCACGCCTCGAAGTACGGCCGCGGCACGGCGCTGCAGCCGGTGCTCTCCTCGCCGAAGCACGACACGCTCGATTTCACCGACGTCACCGACGTCGAGTCCATCGCCGTCTGGAACGAGGAGAAGGAGGAGGTCACGGTGTTCGCCGTCAACCGCAGCGTAACGGACGACGTCGTGCTCGACATCGACCTGCGCGCCTTCGCCGGCTACCGCCTGTGCGAGCACATCGTGCTGGAAAACAGCGACATGAAGGCCGTCAACACCGCCGAGCAGCAGGCCGTCGTCCCGAAGACCGTCGCGGACCGCACCGCTTACGAGGGCGAAACGCTCCGCGCAAAGCTCGCGAAGACCTCCTGGAACGTCCTGCGGTTTGCAAAGTAAGACAGATTTCCGCCCGGTCAAAAAATTTTTTTCCGGACATGAAAGATTCCGCGCCGCTCAATCGTATTGTCTATAGAACGATTTGAAACGGAGGAATCTACAATGAAAAAACTGCTTATCCTTGCCGCCATGGCCGCCGCGCTGACCGCCGGCAGCATCACCGTCTCCGCAGCGCCCGCCCGAAACGGCCCCGGCTTCTGCCGCGCGGCGTTCACGGCCTGCGAAGCCGCCGCCGAGGACGCGCTGCTCTGCGCAAACCGCTGCGGCCGGGCCCAGAACGGCGGCTCCGCCGAATGCCCGAACGACCTCTGCCCGAATGACGGCGTGCCCGCGCTTGACGGCACGGGTTATCGGGGCGGCAGAAACGGCGCGGATGACAATTCCGCAACCACCACTTGCCCGAACGGCGGCACACCCGCGCTCGACGGCACCGGTTATCAGGGCGGCAGAAACGACGCGGATGACAATTCTGCGAACACCGCCTGCCCGAACGGCGGCGTGCCCGTACGCGACGGCACCGGTTATCGGGGCGGCAGAAACGGCGCGGATACCGATTCCGCGAACACCGCCTGCCCGAACGGCGGCACGCCCGCACGCGACGGCACCGGCCACCGGGGCGGCAGAAACCGCTGAGGCTGAAGAGGGGATCAACATGCGCAGCGAGCAGGAGGCCAGACAGGCCATCGAGCGGTATGCGGACACCGTGCGGCGCATCTGCATGCTGCATCTGAAAAACCACGCCGACACCGAGGACATCTTTCAGACCGTTTTTCTGAAATACGCCCTCTACCCCGGTGCGTTCGAAAGCGACGCGCACGAGAAGGCCTGGATCATCCGGGTGACTGTGAACGCCTGCCGGGACCTGCTGAAATCCTTTTTCCGCAGCCGGACCGTCTCGCTCGACGATGTCGGCGAGATCGCCTGCACGGACGAGCACCGCGAGGTGCTCGAGGCCGTGCTGGCCCTGCCCGCGAAGTACCGCGATGTCGTCTACCTCTTATATTACGAGCAGTACACCGCCTCTGAAATCGCCGCGCTGCTGCGCCGGAACGAAAACACCGTCTACACGCAGCTCAAGCGCGCCAAGGCCCTTTTGCGGGAATCGCTGGGAGATGATGCCGATGGATAAGAAGATTCAACGCGCCTTTGAAGACGTGCGCGCCGACGAAGCGCTGAAGGACGGCACCGCAGCCTTCCTGCACGAAAAGCTGTATGCGCGCGCCCGCCGCACCGCGCTGCGCCGCGCCGTCCCCGCCGTGTGCTGCGCGCTGCTCCTCCTGTTCGCCCTGACGGGCTACGGCGTTTACTCGATGCCGGTGGCCGCGATCAGCGTGGAGGCCGGGGAGACCGTCGAGCTGAAGGTCAACGCATTCGACCGCGTCGTCTCCTACACCTGCCTTTCGTCCGGCGGGGAAGACGCCGTGGACGCGCTTAACCTGACGCACCAAACGTACAGCGACGCCGTTGCGGCGCTGGTGGAGGACAGCGGCGAAGAGGCCGCCGTCTCCGTCGCCGCCGACAGCGCGGAAAAGAGCGCGGCGATCACCGCGGAAATCGAAACGCGCTGCGCGGGCGTGGCCTGCCAGTCCGCCGACGCGGAAACGCTCGAGGCAGCCGCCGAAGCCGGGCTCGGCGTGCGGAAGTACGAGGCCTACCTCGCGTGGAAAGTGCTGGACCCCACCGTCACGCCGGACGACGTGCGCGGCCTTTCGATGCGCGAGATCCGCAGCCGCATCGCCGCCCTCTCGCCGCAGGGCGACGCGGAAACCACCGGCGGCGCGTCCGCCTCCCCCGCGCCCGACGCGGCCGGCACGCAGAACGGCGCAGGACAGCAAAACGGCGCCGGCTCGCACAGCGGCGCCGGGCAGGGAGAGCAGCACCGCCGCGGCCGGAACGAAGCCTGAACAAAACGAGAGCGCAGCCCCTTAACCGGAGGCTGCGCTCTTTTTCGTGTTCTTCAATTGTCCGTCATCTGGAACTGCTCGCCCTCCGCCTCCACCCGGATTTCCCCGCCGTCGGTCCGAAGCCGGTAGGCATACCGCTGCATCGCGCCGCCGTCGAGCGAATAGCCGAATTCGCAGAACTGCTATTCCTCAATTCCC
>DSLFC04101__coassemble_436_pt1 | contig 29878 bp, 23 predicted proteins | sample DSLFC04101__metabat2_high_PE_006 | metagenome-assembled genome bin DSLFC04101
AGTACAAGGTGTAGGTTCCATTTGAATTCTCAACTAAATATGAATCCTCTGAAGTAAACTCAGTTGCGGATTGATTAGTAACTATTTCATCCTCAGGCGCATCGTAGTGCGGCTGAATGATGAACGAATATGAAAATATGAACACGGCAATTGTGATGATCAGCGTTACAACCGGAATGATGCGGTTGTATTTTTGCTGATACGGCGTGTTCAAAACCAAATCTGCACGTTTATAGGCTGTGTGCTCCTCCGGTCCTGTTGCAAATTCGGAAATACCGAAAGAGAATAAGCGGAAGCGGGAGCCTTTCTCTTTTGTGGGCAGAGAGTTGAACGTCTTTTTCAGAACGTCGACATACTCGTGCTTCTCGTCATCCGTCAGCAATCTGGAAACGGATTGATCACAGCGCATTTCCAATGTTTCGCTGAGGTCCAGTTTCAGCAGATAACTGCAGGGATTCCACCAGAATACGCAGCAAAGCAGACTGATGAGCAGTTTAATCCATATATCCCGCTCTTTCCAGTGCATCAGCTCATGGTAAAAGATATACCGAAGGTCCTTTTCCTCGTAGATGTCGATCGGAATCAGGATGATCGGATGGAACAATCCTGAAATCGAAGGCGACTTGCCCGGCATGATCAGACAAACCGTAGGCATGGGAACATGAAGCTCGACCGCAATGCCTTCAACGATGTTGAGCAGGTCCGGGTCATCCGTGGGAAGAAAAGAGCGGAGCTTACGCATGTGCGTTGCATAAGAGCAGATCGTGGTTACAAGTGCAATGAGCGTCCCCAAAAGCCAGACTCCGAAGATTATGCTCAGCGGCGTAATACGGTCCTGAATTACGGGTGTCCGGAGTGAGGTGTCCAATTCAGCCAACCAACCCTCGAACTGAATTGCTCTGGTGAAATGGGGAATGTCGATCGGGATGAAGCAGCGCAGTACGGTTCCGATAATCAGAATCAAAAGCGGAGCGATGCCGCTCAGCTCCAGTATGTGCCGCCGCGATCGAAAATAAAAAAGGAGAAGCATGAACAGGCTACACCAGAGAGTAGCCATCAGCAATGAAAAGTCGGAAAATACCATTACGCTACCCTAAATGAATTTATTCCTGTGCATCTTCTCGGACCAGAGCGTCGATCGATTTGAGAATCGCCTCTTTTTCTTCCGAAGTTACATTGGAGTAAGAAAACAGCGAGCAGACCAGGTCCGGAATATCGCTCGGTGAGAAGCGCTTGGACGAAGTCAGCTGGTGCGCATAGTATTCGTTTCTGCTGAGTGCCGGGATGAACTTGCGCGCCTGATTCTTGCCGTGTCCGCATCCGCCGATGGAAATGATGTAGTTCTTATCCAGCAGGTTGTTCACCATCGCGTGGTAAGACGTCCGGGCAAATGCCGGGCCTTCCGGCGAAGCGTTCACATACGCAAGGATCTCAGGCCCCGTGATCGGGCGCTGTGCATCCCAGAGAATGTTCATCAGAATCAACTCCGAGTTCGTCAGTGGACCGCCGACCTCCACTTTCTTCTTGATCATATGAAATCCCTCCTTTCTGTATAGATTCTACTAGAATAATAGCGTAATTTTGGGCGTGTGTCAACAGGATAAATTGATTAAAATAGCAGTGGAAATTGATTTGTTTTGACTAAAAAATTCACTTTTAGCCATAAAAAGCGAGGCGATTTCGTCCGCGAAACAGTCGGAAAAGGAAAATACGTGCGCGCGGCGCGATATCGATGGAAAAATATGGAAACAGCGGGGTGGATGCGGCGACTCGGCGGGCGGAAACGCCGGGTTCCACCCCGCTGGACTGTACAGGTTTATCCCGATTTCCGGAAGTAAGCTTCAGAAAGAATTCTTTCCATAGCGGAGAAATTTCCCATACGCTGCGGCCGCGCTTCCAGCACGCTGCAAGCGCGGCGGGCGGCGGCACGGAAGGGGAGAGCAGCCGGAAGCCCGCCGTGTATGAATGTGCACAGGAAGCCTCGACGCATGGGCCGCGCAGCGGGCACACGCACGAACCCGCCGCGCACAAATGGACACAAAAAGCCCCCGGCGCGGAACCGGGGGCTTTTCATGTGATTTCGTTTTGAGTTTTGTTGACGTTTATGTTATCACTTCGCGAAGTCGACCGCTCTGCTTTCGCGGATCATGTTCACCTTGATCTGACCCGGATACTCGAGGTCCTCCTCGATTTTCTTGCAGATGTCGCGGGCGAGCAGCGTCATTTTCTCATCGTTGATCACTTCGGGCTTTACCATCACGCGGATCTCGCGGCCGGCCTGAATGGCATAGCAGCGGTCGACGCCGTTGAAGGATGCAGCCACCGCCTCGAGCTTTTCGAGACGCTTGATATAGTTTTCGATGTTTTCCCGTCTTGCGCCGGGGCGCGCGGCGGAAATCGCATCGGCTGCCTGCACGAGACAGGCAATGACCGTCTTGGCTTCGATGTCGCCGTGGTGGGCGGCAATCGCGTGGATGACGGCCTCGCTCTCCTTGTACTTTCTTGCAACGTCCACGCCGATCTCGACATGCGAGCCCTCGATTTCATGGTCGAGCGCTTTGCCGATGTCGTGCAGAAGACCGGCCCTGCGTGCAACGGTGGGGTCAAGGCCCAGTTCGGAAGCCATCATACCGGCAAGGTAGGAGACTTCGAGGGAGTGGTTCAGCACGTTCTGACCGTAGCTGGTGCGGTAACGCAGCCGGCCCAGCAGCTTGACAAGCTCGTGATGAACGCCGTTAACGCCGGCGGCAAGCACGGCGCGCTCGCCTTCGGATTTGATGGTGGCATCAACCTCACGGCGGGCTTTTTCAATGGTTTCCTCGATTCTCGTCGGATGGATGCGTCCGTCCGCAATGAGTCTTTCGAGGGCGATTCTGGCGACCTCACGCCGCACGGGCTCGAAGCTCGAGAGCGTGATGGCCTCGGGTGTGTCATCGATAATCAGGTCGACTCCGGTCAGCTGTTCGATTGCCCGGATGTTGCGGCCTTCACGTCCGATAATTCTGCCCTTCATTTCGTCGTTGGGCAGCGGCACAACGCTGATCGCGGCCTCCGAAACGTGGTCGGCGGCGCAGCGCTGAATCGCGAGAGAAATGATCTCGCGCGCAATCTTATCGGATTCTTCTTTTGTCTGCTGTTCGTATTCCATCACCTTGATGGCTTTCTCGTGGACGAGATCGTCCTCAAGGAGCTTTAAGAGATAATCCTTGGCCTGTTCGGCAGTGAACGAGGAAATGCGTTCGAGCATGTCGAGCTGGCTCTTCTTGACGGCCTCCGCCTCTTTCAGGCGTTCCTCCGCCTTGCGCATCTTGGAATCGACGGCGTTCTCCTTGTTCTCGACGTTCTCGATTTTCTTATCGAGCGATTCTTCCTTCTGGGAGAGCCGGCGCTCCTGACGCTGGATTTCCTTGCGGCGGTCGTTCAGCTCGCGTTCGGACTCGTTGCGCAGGCGATGGATCTCGTCCTTGCCCTCGAGCACCATTTCCTTCTTCTTCGCTTCCGCGGTCTTGATCGCGTCGCTGACGATGCGCTTGGCTTCCTGTTCCGCGCCGCCGATCGCATCTTCCGCCACTTTCTTTCGATGATTCACACCCGCAAAGAAAGCGACTGCACCGCATGCGGCGGCTGCCAGGACGGCAATGAGAATACACAGCCAAATGGGAAGTTGTGGCATTGGGCACCTCCTTTGCTAGGGTATATTTTATTTTCAAAATCAGATCGCTGACAGGGTGCGTTAAGCCCTGCGAAACAACTGCGCATAAAAATGCGCATATCATTCCGCTTACAATTTTATATCTTTTCGTTCCATATGTCAACCGAAAAATAAAAAGCTTCTTTGCAAAATATTCACATTTCGGACAAAAAACCAGGAAATACGCCGCGTTTGCAGATTCGGCCGCGCGAAAAAAATCCGGTTTTGGGTGTTGACATTTTTGAAAAACGGTGCTAGTATGAACAAAACGGCGCAGAAGAGGACGTCCGGTGTTCAAAAATTCTTTCAGAGAGCAGGTGCCGCCGGCTGAAAGCCCTGCAGAATGGAGCACGGAAAACCGCCTCGGAGCCGCCGCCGAACGGGCTTTGCCCATCAAGGCGGACGTTTTGCCGCGTTAAGGCAGCGAATGAGGTGCGCATGGATTTTTTGTGCGCATGAATTCGGGTGGAACCGCGCAATGCCGCCCCGAAGTCCCGCTGAGGGATTTCGGGGCGTTTTTTATCTCTGTGCCTGTTTTCAGGGAAAACGGGCGGAAAGGAAAAAGCTATGATCAAGGTCAATCTCAAAGGAAGCGAAAAGGAATTTGAAAGCGGCGTTTCCGTGGCGGATGTCGCGAAAAGCATCGGCATGGGCCTTTATAAGGCCGCATGCGCCGCACGCGTGAACGGAACGGTGTGCGATCTGCGCACGCCGCTCACCGAGGACTGCACGGTGGAGATCCTCACGTTCGACGACAAGGACGGCCAGAAGGCCTACTGGCACACCACCTCGCACATTCTTGCGCAGGCGGTCTGCCGCCTGTACCCGGGCACGAAGTTCGCGATCGGCCCCGCGGTCGACAACGGCTTCTACTACGATTTCGATTTTGAAACCCCGATCGCCGGCGAAGATCTCGAGAAGATCGAGGCCGAGATGAAGAAGATCATCAAGGAGGACATCCCGCTCGAACGCTTCGAGCTGCCCGCGGCGGAGGCCGAGCAGAAGATGGCCGGCCAGCCGTACAAGCAGGAGCTGATCGCGGAGCACGCCGAGGGAGGCGAGAAGATCTCCTTCTACGCGCAGGGCGACTTCACCGACCTCTGCGCCGGCCCGCACCTGCTGCGCACCGGCTCGGTCAAGGCCGTGAAGCTCACGTCGATCACCGGCGCCTACTGGCGCGGCGACGCGAAGAACAAGATGCTCCAGCGCATCTACGGCGTTTCGTTCCCGAAGCAGAGCGCGCTCGACGAGCACCTCGCGATGCTCGAGGAGGCGAAGAAGCGCGACCACCGCAAGCTCGGCCGCGACCTCGGCCTGTTCATGCTCGCGGAGGAGGGCCCGGGCTTCCCGTTCTTCCTGCCGAAGGGCATGGTGCTGCGCAACACGCTGATCGACTACTGGCGCGAGGTCCACAAGCGCTACGGCTATGTGGAGATCTCCACGCCGATCATCCTGAATCAGGCGCTGTGGCACCGCTCCGGCCACTGGGACCACTATAAGGACAACATGTACACGACCGTCATCGACGGCGAAGACTACGCGATCAAGCCGATGAACTGCCCGGGCGGCATGCTGGTGTACAAGGCGGAGCCGCATTCCTACCGCGACCTGCCGATGCGCGTCGGCGAGCTGGGCCTCGTGCACCGCCACGAGCTTTCGGGCACATTGCACGGCCTGTTCCGCGTGCGCTGCTTCACGCAGGACGACGCGCACATCTTCATGACCTGGGACCAGATGAAGGACGAGATCCAGAACGTCGTCAAGCTGTTCGACGAGGTCTACTCCGTCTTCGGCCTGAAGTACCAGATCGAGGTTTCCACAATGCCGGAGGACCACATCGGCGAGAAGGAGACCTGGGACTTCGCGACCGAAACGCTCAAGAACGCCATCACCGATATGGGCAAGGATTACACCGTCAACGAGGGCGACGGCGCGTTCTACGGCCCGAAGCTCGACTTCCATCTGGCGGACTCGCTCGGCCGCACCTGGCAGTGCGGCACGATCCAGCTCGACATGCAGATGCCCGAGCGCTTTGACCTCGAATACGTCGGTGCGGACGGCGAGCGCCACCGCCCGGTCATGATCCACCGCGTCGTGCTCGGCTCGATCGAGCGCTTCATCGGCGTCATCACCGAGCACTTTGCCGGCGCATTCCCGCTGTGGCTCGCACCGGTGCAGATCCGCCTGCTGCCGATCGCGGACCGCCACATCCCGTACCTCGAGGAAGTCAAGAAGAAGCTCGAGGCGCACGGCTTCCGCTGCGAGATCGACACCCGCAGCGAGAAGATCGGCTACAAGATCCGCGAGGCGCAGATGCAGAAGACGCCGTACATGCTCGTCGTCGGCGACCGCGATGTCGAGAACCAGACCGTTGCGGTGCGCCAGTACAAGGGCGGCGACCTCGGCGCGATGACGCTCGACGCGTTCCTCGAGAAGATCGTGCCCGAGCGCGACAACAAGGAGATCCAGTAAGCCGCGCCGGCTGACAAAAGCACAACCGTACAGGCATGAAAAAGGCGCCTGCTTTCCGAAATTCCGGGAGCAGGCGCCTTTATTGTTTATTGTATGCTTGTGTTTGTATGTTTGCGGCTGCGCAGAGCCGGTGTGCGGCGGCCTTATGCGAAGAGCGTGCCGATCCACTCGAAAACGCCGAGGTGCTCGAGCAGGATCTTCAGGCCCATGAGGATCAGCACGATGCCGCCGACAAGCTCCGCGCGCGACTTGTACTTCGCGCCGAAGATGTTGCCGATGCGGATGCCGACGGCCGAGAGGATAAAGGTCGTCACGCCGATGAAGCTGACGGCCGAAACGATGTTGACCTGCAAGAACGCAAAGGTCACGCCGACGGCGAGCGCGTCGATGCTCGTGGCGACCGCGAGCGGCAGCATGGCCTTGACGCCGAAGGAATCGTTCAGCTCGTCGGCGCTTTCGCGCGACTCCTTGATCATGTTCGCGCCGATCAGCGAGAGCAGCACGAAGGCGATCCAGTGGTCGAAATCCTGAATGAGGGACTGAAACTGCACGCCGAGAAAATAGCCGATGAGCGGCATCAGCGCCTGAAAGCCGCCGAAATACAGGCCGGCGATCAGCATGTGCTTCGGCCGCAGCTTTTTGACCGAGAGCCCCTTACATACCGATACGGCGAAGGCGTCCATCGAAAGGCCGACCGCCAGAATAAACAGTTCCCATGTACCCATTTTCAACCACCACGCCCCTGCGGGGCTTCCTTTCCTTCTGCGTTTTTCTTAAGCCGGAGGCGCTTTCACGCTTTCGGCCACTGCCGGTTTTCGGGGGCGCACACGCCTGCGGGGAACAAAAAAGACTTATCCGAAAAGCGCGCGATGCCTTTCGGATAAGTCTCGTCATTTCATGCAGAGCCGCGGGGATGCCCCCAAGTGTGTCGACCGTGCAGCGCTTTGCGCCGACTACTCCCTTAACCGTCTTTATGATTTAACCACAGAATGCCGGGATTGTCAAGAAAAATTCAAAATTCTCTTGACAGGGGCGGCGGGCTGCGTTATAGTATAAGTGTACTAATACACATAGTACAGATAATACGGAGAAAGGAGGCGGCGATACGCAGGAAAATACCGGCGGCGCATGCAAGGGGACGCTGCGGGGCGCAGGGCCCCGGAAGGCGGGAATGCCGGCGCGGACATCGCGCGGCGCTGCGGGTAATTTCTGCGCGGTTGCGGAAGATCATGCTGTTTATCGATTACAAAAGCGGGCTTCCGATTTACGAGCAGGTGTACAACGGCATCCTGCGGCTGGCGGACATCGGCGCGCTGAAGCCGGGCGACCAGCTGCCGAGCGTGCGCGCGGTGGCCTCGGAGGCGGGGGTGAACCCGAATACGGTCCAGAAGGCCTATACCATGCTGGAGCGGGACGGCGTCATCCGTTCCGTTCCGGGGCGCGGGTCCTTTCTGGCCGAGCACGCGCAGCTTGCGGACAGCCGGCGGCGCGCGGCGCTGGAAAATCTCGGAAAGGCCGTGGAGGAGGCTGTGCGGGCCGGCGTGCCGGCGGATGAGATCCTTGCCGCTGTACGCGAAAGTGTTGAAAAAGGAAGTTTGGGAGAGGAGCGTGGAGCATTGTGATTGAAGTGAAAAACCTCAAAAAATGCTTTGAAAATGTGACGGCGCTCGAGCAGGTGAACCTGACGGTCGAGTCGGGGCGCATTCTGGGCGTCGTGGGTTCAAACGGCGCGGGGAAGAGCACGCTGCTGCGCGTTCTTTCCGGCATTTACAGGCCGGACGACGGCGAGGCGCTGGTCGACGGCGAAGCGGTTTTTGAAAATCCGGCGGCCAAGCGGCGACTGTACTTCGTGCCGGACAACCCGTACTTTGAGCCGGGCGCGACGCTTTTGAGCACCGCAAGGCGCAGCGCGGCGTTTTACCCGGGCTTTTCGGCCGAGCGGTTCGAGCGGCTGCGGGGCGTCTTTCAGCTCGACCCGAAAAAGAAGATCGCGGCGATGAGCAAGGGCATGCAGCGGCAGGCGGCGCTGATCACGGCGCTTTCGACCGCGCCGGATTACCTGCTGCTCGACGAGGTGTTCGACGGGCTCGACCCCGTGATGCGCCGGCTCCTGAAGCGCGTGATCGCGGGCGAGGTGGCCGACCGGCAGATGACGGTGCTGATCGCCTCGCACAACCTGCGCGAGCTCGAGGATTTCTGCGATACGGTCGGCCTTCTGCACCGCGGCGGCGTCCTGCTCGAGAAGGAGATCGACGAGCTCAAGCTCGGGCTGCACCGCGTGCAGGTTGTTTTCCGCGAGCCGATGACCGACGAGGCGCTGCACGGGCTGTTCAACGTCGTTTCGGTCAGCCGCACAGGCTCGCTGTGCACGATGGTCGTGCGCGGCGACCGGGCGCGCATCGAGAAGAAGATCGCATCGCTCGAGCCGCAGTTCTGCGAGTTCCTCTCGCTCTCCCTCGAGGAGGTATTTATCAGGGAAATGGAGGCAGTCGGCTATGACTTCGAACAAATCGTATGCTAAATCCCCGTTGTTCACCGTGGTGCGCACGCAGCTTTACAGCCTGCGGATGGTTCTGATCCTGTTCGGCGTGGTGCTGTTCTGCCTGCCGCTGCTCGCCGGCTTTCTGATGCTGGAACCGGCGTTTTTGAACCCGGATTCAAACTGGAATTCCTACAACAGCTTTTATATTGAAATGCAGGGCCGTGTCATGCTCTTTGCCGGCATGCTGCCGCTGCTCGGCTTTGCGGCGGCCCTTGCGGCCGGGCAGTTCAGCTATCTGCACAAGCGCCAGATGCTCGACTTTTACCATGCCGTGCCCGTGCGCCGGACGCCGCTCTATTTCGGGCGCGTGCTGCTGGGCGGCGCGGCGCTCGTGCTCGGCGCGCTGCTCGTCGCGCTCAGCCAGGTGCTGGTCGTCGCCATCCAGTTCGCCACGATTACGGTGGGCGGCAATCTGCTGGCGGACGTTTACGGCGCGATCTGGATGAACGGCGCGGTCATGGCGCTCTACGCGCTTGCGGCCTACCTGTTTACCGTTCTGGTTTTCGTCGCGACGGCGGCGCTTTGGGAAGCGGTGGTCTCTTTCCTCGTCCTTTCGGCGGCGTATCCGCTGACGGCGCTGCTCGTTCTGCGGATCATGGAGAGCTCGTTCCTGCTGCCCGGTTTTTCGGACGACATCCTGAGCCTGACGCTGTTTTCGCCGTTCCTCACCGGCTTTGCCTACCAGTACAACGCGCTCTTTAATGCGCCGCAGGATGCCTGGGTGCTGCCGCTGCTGCTCGCGCAGATCCTCGTGTGCGGCGCCGTAAGCTTTTGGATTTTCCGCCGCCGCCCGAGCGAACGCGCGGAAAGCGGCGAGGAGACGTGGTTCCGCCGGGTGGTGCGCTTCTGCGCTGCGGCGGCGGGCGCGTTCCTGGGCAGCTGGGTTTTCCTGTTTGTCACGGACAGCTATCCGGGCTACCTGCTCGGCGCCGTGCTCGGTGCGGCCGCCGCATGGGTGCTGCTGGAGCTGCTGTATGCGCACACGCTGCGCGGGCTTCTGAAGAAGCTGCCCGCATCGGCGGCGGGGCTTACGGCCTTTGCGGTCGTCAATGTGCTCATCGCGTTCGGCTTCGGCAGCCTGCAGCTGCCGGCGGTCGATGCGGTCGACGCGGTTTCGGTCTCCGGCGGAATACGGTCGGGGGATACAGGCGCGTCGCTGACAAACGTGAACGGCTCGGCGGCGGTGTTTACGGAAAGCGGAGTGCATTTCGTCGAGACGGCTTCGTTTGACGACGCGGTAGTGGAGGAAACGCACGCGCTGCTGCAGGAAATACTCGAGTACCAGCGCGATACGTATTTCCCGTATCATCCGACGCAAGCCATGCGCTTGGGCGATTACACGATGCTGGATGAAACGAAAGAACAGTACAGGGTGTGGATTTCGCTCTACGAGGACGGAGAACAGAGGTATGTTGCATTTGCGGGCGCGCGGGAAAATGACGGCGTCGCCGCGATTTACGCGCATGCCGGGGAGATCGTGCAGGACCCGCTGTACACGCAGAACAACCCGGAGCTTGCGCTGATCGACGCGCTCGAAGCCATCGGAAAAGAATCAGCCGGTCCCGGCATGACGCTGGTGCTCTCCGAAGCGGAAAAGGAAGCGGTATCCGCCGCCTATCGGGCGGATCTGCTCGCCGCGCCGCGCGAGACCGCTTACACGATGGATAAGGATGCAGCAATGGAAAATTACTGCCTGTATTTTAACGGCGACGTGGCGCTCACGATGCAGGGCGGCATTGTGGACGGCCGTTACCCCGCGGTGGGCATGACCTGCACGCTGAGGCCGCAGGAAGAAGGGCAGGAGGCGTATGCGGCGGAAGAGACGAGATATCTCAGTCCGCGCAGCTTCCCGGAAACCGTGGCAGCCATGGAGGCGATCTGGGCGTCGCACGGCATGTCGGACTGAGCGCAGATACTGCAAATACCGGTTTCCCCGGCAGGGCTTCGGCCCTGCCGGGGATTTTTGCGCCGCGGAAAAGTAAAGACGCTTTTTTCTCAAAATCACGTCCTTGTTTTTTCACAGTCGGCTTGGTATCCTATAGAAAATGAATAGAATCGCCGCGGTGCAGCGGCGGAATATACAGGAAATCAAACGGAAAGGATCGATCGATATGAAAATTCAGCGCATGAAAACGAACCGGATCGTGAACCCGCTGGGCTTCGACCTCAAAACGCCCGTGGTCTCGTGGACGGTAGAGAAAACCGAAGCGAAAAAGCAGCTTTGGGCGCGCGTGGAGGTCGCGGCCGACGCGGACTTTTCCACAATTCTGTTCGACACGGGGGAAAGCCGCACGGCGTCTTCGCTCGGCGTGCCGGTGGAAATCGCGCTTTCGCCCCGCACGCGCTACTTCTGGCGCGTCACGGTCTGCGGCGACAACGGCGAGCGCGCGACGAGCGACGCCGCCTGGTTTGAGACCGCGAAGCTCGACGAGCCGTTTGCCGGCCAGCGCATTTCGCCCTGCCTGCCCGCCGACACGGCGCCGTACATGCGCCGCGCGTTTCAGGTGGAGGGCAAGGTGCTCTCCGCCCGCGCGTACTTCACGGGCCTCGGCGTCTACGAGCTGTACGTGAACGGCGAAAAGGCCGGCGACGAATACCTCGCGCCCGGCTGCACCGCCTACGACCGCTGGATCCAGTACCAGACCTACGACGTGACCGACCTCGTGAAAAGCGGCGAAAACGTTGTCGGCGCGGTCATCGGCAACGGCTGGGCCAAGGGCCGCTTCGGCTTCGACGGCAAGGCCGGCTGCTACGAGACGAACGAGCCGGGCAGCCCGCACAACATCTTCACGGACGAATACCTGCTGCTCGGCGAGCTGCACATCACGACCGACAGGGGCGAAACCGTGGTCGTCACGGACGAGCGCTGGCAGTCGGCGCCCGCGCCGCTGACGTTCGGCAGCATCTACGACGGCGAGCGCTACGACGCGCGTCTGGAAATCGAAAACTGGGCGTCGCCCACCTGCACGTTCGACAGCTGGCAGCCGGTGAAGATCAACACGGAAACGCGCCTCGGCAGCCTCACGGCGCGCCTCTCGCTGCCGGTCAAGGCGAAGCACATCCTCACGCCGAAGGTCGTGCAGACGCCGAAAAACGAGCTCGTGCTCGACCTCGGCCAGAACATCACGGGCTGGCTGACCTTCACGGCGGACCTGCCCGCCGGCACCGAGCTGCGCCTGCAGTTCGGCGAGCTCTTGCAGGACGACTGCTTCTACCGCGACAACATGCGCTCCGCGCTGTGCGAATACCGCTACATTTCGGACGGCAGAAAGGCCTTTGTGCGGCCGATCGCGACGTTCTACGGCTTCCGCTTCGTGAAGTTCTCGGGCATTGCGTCGTTCGACGGCATCGCGGATATCGAGGGCTGGGCGATGTACTCCGACCTCGAGCAGACCGGCGAGATCGTCACCGCGAACGAGAAGGTCAACCGCCTGTACCTGAACTCAATCTGGAGCCAGCGCGACAACTTCCTCGACGTGCCGACCGACTGCCCGCAGCGCGACGAGCGCATGGGCTGGACCGGCGACGCGCAGGCGTTCTGCCCGACCGCGAACTACAACATGGACTGCGCCGCGTTCTACGCGAAGTACAGCCGTGACCTGCTCGAGGAGCAGAAGCTCGCGGACGGCAAGGTGCCGGACGTCGCGCCGCTGATGGTCAGCCGCCGGGCGGACGAGCAGCACCCGATGCTCTCTTCGGGCGGCGGCCACTGCGGCTGGGCGGACGCCGCGGCGATCGTGCCGTGGGAGACGTACCTCGCGACCGGCAACAGGGCGACGCTCGAAAACGGCTACGAGAGCATGAAGCTCTGGGCCGACTGGATCTACCGCTACGACGAGGCGCATGGCGCGACACGCCTGTGGCCCGGCATTGAATTCCACTTCGCGGACTGGCTCGCGCTCGACGGCCCGGAGTCCGGCTTCAACCCGGAGTCGGTCATGGGCGGCACGGACGTGACGTTTCTCTGCTCCGCGTACTACTATAAATCGACGATGTGCGTCGCAAACGCGGCCCGCGCGCTCGGCAAAACCGCCGATTACGCGGTGTACAGCCGGCGCGCCGACGAGATCCGCGATGCGATCCGCCGCGAATACTACACGCCGGGCGGCCTCTGCGCCGCGGCGACGCAGACCGGCAACGCCATTTCGCTCGACTTCGGCCTTGCGCCGTCGTTCGCGCGCGAGAAGATCACGGCGAGCCTGCGCGCGCTGCTGAAAGCCGCCAACATGCACCTGAAAACCGGCTTCCTCGGCACGCCCTCGCTCTGCCGCGCGCTCTCCGACAACGGCGCGAACGAGGACGCCTACACGCTGTTTTTGAATGAGGACCTCCCGAGCTGGCTCTACGAGGTCAACATGGGCGCGACGACGATCTGGGAGCGCTGGAATTCCGTCAATCCCGACGGCAAGATCAGCGGCATCGGCATGAACTCGATGAACCACTACGCCTACGGCGCGGTGTTCGAGTGGGTGTACAAGAACGTCTGCGGCCTGAACCCGGTCGCGGAGTGCCCGGGCTACAAGCGCGCCGTGCTGCGCCCGCAGCCGGACAAGCGCCTCGGCGCGGCGAAGGCGATGGTCAACACCGCCGCCGGCTACTACGAGAGCGGCTGGAAATACGACGGCGACGCGGTCGTCTACACGTTCACGGTGCCGTTCGACGCCGAGGCCGAGGTCATCCTCACCGGCAGAGACGGGGAGACCGTACGCAAGACGCTGAGCGCCGGCACGCACACCATCACGCTCTGACCCGCTGCGGCAAACTGGAAAGGGAGGAATTTCTCATGCGCATCGAAGACTTGCTGCCGGCACACCGGCACGAAAGCTGTACGCCCGAGCGGCTCAGGAAGCGGCTTCTGGCGCTCGCCGCGGACATCCGCGAAAAGGGCGTTCGCTTCCACAACGGGCGGCTCGTCGTCACGGGCTACGCGTACCACGAGCTGTACGACTGGGACATGTACTTTGAAAACCTGTTCCTTTCCTACCTCGGCTGCGCCGACTTCTGCCGCAACAACGTCGAGATGTTCCTCGACGAGCAGCACGAGTCCGGCTTCATCGCGCGCACGATGGGCATCTGCTACCCGAAGCCGCGCCACCATTTCAAGCCCTTTCTCGCGCAGACGGCGCTGCTCGGCTGCCGGCAGACCGGGGACTACCGCTGGCTCGACGGCAAATACTACGAAAAGCTCAAAAAGTACATCGACTACTGGTTCTGGCACTGCGACAGCGACAAGAACGGCCTGTGCTTCTGGGACGGCTCCGACCACAGCGGCATGGACAACCAGGCGCTGCGCCTCGGCTACGACGGCGTGATGGAGTTCGAGGGCGTCGATTTGAACGTCTACCTCGTGCGGGAGCTGCGCGCGATGGCGCAGCTTGCGCTGGAACTCGGCAAGGCGGAGGATGCGGCGTCGTTTTCGGCGCATGCGGAGCGGCTTGCGGCGCTGATCGACGCGGTGTTCTGGGATGAGGAAACGGGCTTTTACTACGACCGCAGCGAAAGGACCGGCGAGCTGAACCGCGTCAAGTGCGTTTCGGGCCTTCTGCCGCTCTGGCTCGGCACGATTCCGGCGGCGCGCGCCGAGCGGCTCGTGCGCGAGCACCTTCTGAACCCCGCGGAGTTCTGGCTGCCGTACCCGGTCGCCACGTGGGCGAAGAACGAGCAGGGCTATTACCAGGAGCGCCGCGGCGGCGAATGCACTTGGATGGGCGCGACGTGGATCCCGACGAATTACATGGTGCTGCACGGCCTGATGCTCCACGGCTACCGGGCGGAGGCCGAAGCGCTCGCCGAAAAGACCTTCGACATGGTGCTGCGCGAGGCGACGACGCGCGAGTATTACAACGGCGAAACGGGCGTGGGGCAGGGCATGTGCCCGTTCTGGGGCTGGAGCGCGCTCGGTTACGTGATGGCGGCTGAGGCAAGGACCGGCTACGACCCGGCGGACCCGCTGCGCCGCACGTTCGAGACGCTCGACCTGCCGGGCCTCGAGATCTTGTAAATGAAAACACCGCCGCCCGACCGGCTGTTTTAAGCCCGGTCGGGCGGCGGTGTTTTTATGAATAATATGACCGATTAACGGGAATGGCAGTGAAAAGCGTGTTGTATCTTCTCGGATGTGTTTATAAGTAGCACCGCAAAGCGGCTTAAAATTTTTGTATCACCATGTATCTGCTTATCTATGCCGTTAAATCTCGCCTTTCGCAAATAAATTGTCCTTTCCCATGCCGCACACATAGGGATTAGAATCATATTTGTGGCAAAAATCCAAGAAGTCCATCCGTTGTTTTGGATCGTTCATAATTTTTACAAGCAATTCATTGGGAATCGTTCTGGCGTATGCGCCCGGTCCGGCCAGTTTTACATTTTTTACGCCGTTTTTCACGAGCAGCCGCTCCAATTCATTCGGCATAAAGGTATAAGTTATGCACCACGGCGTACCGCCGCGCTCATACTCAGCAATTTCTTCAGCACCGCCCATAAGCCCATCTGACAATAGCTTTTCGGCCTGTGCTTTATCGAATGAAAAAGCATCTATCATATTTGACTGATTCAAGATGCACCATTGAACCCAAGGATCGCTGCAATCCTTATCCAGTATAAACTGATTTTTCTGTACAGGATTTGAAAGATACGGCAGATAGCCTAATCGACTGGATACGCTTATCATGATACGCTTTTTGGCAATGCGTACAAGCTCGGAGATAACATGTTCCTGATTTGGATACGTGTAAGAAATCGGTGCGTCAAATGACAGAACTAAATCAAAAGCCTTTGCATGGTAAGTAGACAAATCCTCAAGCGCACCTTTGACGAATGTTATTCTGTCTGAAACGCCCGCTTCCTTCGCTAATTCCTTTGCCTTATCGATCATGGGCTGAGAAATATCAAAATGCGTTACTTTGCAACCCTGCTTTGCAAGTAAGATGGAAAATCTACCGCAGCCCGCACCGCCGTCAAAAACAGTTTCTATGCCGTCGAGATTGGCGAGCAATTCTTTTTCGATATGGCTCTTCTGAACGATATCGTCAATAAATGTTGTTTCACGACGGCTTTCCAATTCCCCCTTATCCCTGAGATTCCACATGCGTTCGGATATTTTGCGACTGTATTCCATCTTACACCCCTGAATTTATGAGAGTTTTGTGCTCTTATATAGTTTACCATATTTGCTTGTTTAATGCAAGCGATCCAAAGCAGAATATCCGCTTAGCCGAGGTCGATCGCGCGCTGAGCGCAGGCGTTCAGCTCCATGCCGGCGGTGTGCCCGGCGAGATATTCGTAGTACGCCTGTGCGCCGATCATCGCGGCGTTGTCGCCGGTCAGCGAGAGGTCGGGCATGTAGAGCGTGCGGCCCGTGCGCGCGCATTCCTCGGTGAGGCGGCGGCGCAGCAGCCGGTTCGCCGAAACGCCGCCCGCAATGACGAGCTTTTTGTGGCCGGTCTCGTCGGCGGCGCGCAGGAAGTTTTTCACGAGGCAGTCGACGACCGCCTTGCGGTACGAGGCGGCGAGGTCGGCCGTGTTGATCGTCTCGCCCTTCTGCTTCGCGTTGTGCAGGATGTTGATGACGGCGGTCTTAAGGCCCGAAAAGCTGAAATCGAGCGGCGCGCCGTCCACTGTGGGGCGCGGCAGCTTGAAGGCCCGGTCGTCGCCGGACTCGGCGAGCCGGTCGAGGTGGATGCCGCCGGGGTAGGGCATGCCCATCGCGCGGGCGGCCTTGTCGAACGCCTCGCCGGCCGCGTCGTCGCGCGTTTTGCCGAGGACGCGCAGCGCGGTGTAGCTCGAAACCTCGATGATATGCGAGTGCCCGCCCGAGACGACAAGGCAGAGGAACGGCGGCTCGAGCGCCGGGTTCGTGATGTAGTTCGAAGCGATGTGCCCGCGCAGGTGGTGCACCGGGATCAGCGGCAGCCCCGCCGAGAGCGAGAGCCCCTTGGCAAAGTTCACGCCGACGAGCAGCGCGCCGATCAGGCCCGGCGCGTAGGTGACGGCCACGGCGTCGACGTCCTGCAGCGTCAGGCCGGCCTGCCCGAGCGCCTCGCGCACGACGCCGACGATCGATTCGCTGTGGCGGCGCGAGGCGATTTCCGGCACGACGCCGCCGTACAGCTTGTGTTCCTCCACCTGCGTCGCGACGACGCTGGAGAGCACGCGGCGGCCGTCTTCGACGACGGCGGCTGCGGTTTCATCGCAGGAGCTTTCAATGGCTAATATTTTCATGAGCAGTCTTTTGCCTCCGTTGCGCGCGCCGTAAAGGCGGAGAGCGCTTTCTGATTTCGTATTCCGATGAATTTCTGCGGGTAGGCGGACCGGAGCTTCCGGTACCGTTCGCGGATCCGTCCCGTGCGCCCGGTGCACAGAATCCATTTTGCAAATTCAAGGTCCATCTTTTCGGGACAGCCCGCGCCCATGTCCGGCCGCGTTCTGCCGTGGTACTGCCGCGCGCGCTTTGCGGCGCGGTGCAGGCAGACAAAGCGGTTGAAGTTCAAAAAGATGATGCGGTCGGCCTTTTCGAGGCGCTCCTCGTAGTAGAGCGCGGAATAGTTGCCGTCGATGACCCAGCTTTCATTCCGGTCGAGGAAGGCGCGCACGAGCGCCTTTTCCTCCTCGCGCGCCCGCTCCACCCAGCCGGGCAGCCAGTGCACGCTGTCGAGGTGCAGCACCGGCACGCCGTACGATTGCCCGAGCTGCGCGGCGAGCGTCGATTTCCCGCTGCCGCTGTATCCGATGATCGCAATGCGCACGTGCGTACCCTCCTTTTACAGGCCGGTCAGCAGCGCGCGGAGCGCATCGCCGACCTCTTCGCCGTATTCGCTGACCTGCCAGCTTTCCGCAAACCGGACGGCGTCGGCGAAATCCGCGCCGTACTGGCGCCGCAGGCAGGCGCGCACGGCGTCGTCCACGTTGCCGTCGTCCGCCTCGAACTGGCGGCGCAGATACGCCTTGCGCTCCGCTTCCGTTTTGCCCGCGAGGTCCACGCGGTCGTCCGCCCACGGGAGCCAGTCCAGGAACTGGGAGGCGTGGCGGCACTCGACCTGAAACAGCGTTTCGCGGTCGCCGTCTGCCGGCCGCGCGAAGTCGGGCCGGAAGGGCTTCGGGTCCGTGAAGGGGTCGTGCCAGTAGAGGATGACCGGGGTGTAGCGCAGGGGCGGCGTGTCCGGACAGATCGCCGGCACGCCGAGCAGGTAGGCGCAGTCCTGCACGAGCTGGCCCGTCGCGCGGTGGTCGGGGTGGTAGTCGCAGGGGCGGTTTGTGAAGATCACGTCCGGCTGAAAGCGGCGGATCGTCCGCATCAGCGTCTCCCGCGCCTCGAGGGACGGCGTCAGGCGGCCGTCGTCAAAGGGCAGGATCTCATAGGTGACGCCGAGCAGGGCGGCGCTGGCCTGCGCCTCGTGGGCGCGCACGGCGGCGAGCTCTTTCCCGCGCAGCGTCTGGTGCCCGGCGTTTCCCGTCGTCATCGAGACGAAGCGCACGGTGCAGCCGGCCCGGACGAGCCGGGTCGTGATGGAATACGTGGAGATGTCGCAGTCGTCGGGGTGCGCGCCGATCATCATGGCGCGCAGCGGGGAAGCGTTTGTCATCAAGGGCACCTGCCTTTTAAAATCCGGAATTTGTCCTCCTGTATTGTAGCACAGCGCGGGCCGCAAAACAAGTGCGGGAAAGCGTGCGCAGAACGATTGACAGGCATTTTTCCGCTTGCTATAATGAAGGCACCCGAAGCGGGGAGTGCAGAAACAGGGAGGAATTGCATTGAAAAACTATATTCCGGATTATCCGCGCCCGCAGATGATCCGCACCGACTGGGAAAACCTGAACGGCGCGTGGGACTTCGCGTTCGACGACGCGGCAGAAGGCGAGAAGAACGGCTGGCAGGACGGCTTTGCGCCGCAGCACACGATCGAGGTGCCGTTCACCTACGAGACGAAGCGCAGCGGCGTCGGCATTGAAGCGCCGCACAACGACGTCTGGTATGCGCGCACGGTCACGGTGAAGCCGCACGACGGCCGCGTGCTGCTGCATTTTGAGGGCAGCGACTGGCACACGCGCGTGTTTGTGAACGGCCGGTTCGCCGGCGAGCACCGCGGCGGCTACGCGCGCTTTTCGTTCGACATCACAGACCTCGTCCACACCGGCGAAAACCGGCTTGCGGTGCATGTTTCGGACAGCCTGAGCCGCAGCCAGCCGCGCGGCAAGCAGCGCTGGCTCCCGGAAAACTTTGCCTGCTGGTATGTACAGACGACCGGCATCTGGAAAACCGTGTGGCTCGAGTACGCGCCGGAAAGCCGGATCGCATCGCTGAAGCTCACGCCGCAGATGGCGGAAAAGGCCGTGCGCGTGGAGGCGGCGGTGGAAGCGCCGGAGGACGGCGACCTGTACGTGCTCGCGACGGCGAGCTTTGAGGGCGTCACGGCGGGCCGCGCGCTCGCAAAGGTTACGGACGGCCGCGCGGACATTCTGCTGCACGTCGCGAACCGCGAAATCGCCGAATGGGACGTGCGCGCCTGGACGCCGGAGACCCCGAACCTCTACGACCTCGAGGTGCAGCTGCTCCGCGGCGAAGCGGTCGCGGACACGGTGCTCTCGTATTTCGGCATGCGCGAGATCCGCATTCACGGCAATCAGGTCTGCCTGAACGGCGCCGTGCTCTACCAGCGCCTGATCCTCGACCAGGGCTACTGGAAGGATTCGCACCTGACGCCGCCGAGCGAAGCGGCGCTCGTGGAGGACATCGAAAAGATCATGGCGCTCGGCTACAACGGCGTGCGCAAGCACCAGAAGACCGAGGACGAGCGCTTCCTGTACTGGTGCGACGTGAAGGGCCTGCTTGTCTGGAGCGAGTTCCCGGCGACCTATGTGTTCAACGACGACGCGGTGGAGAACGTCATGCGCGAGTGGACCGAGATCGTCCGCCAGAATTACAACCACCCCGCGATCATCACGTGGACGCCGTTCAACGAGAGCTGGGGCATCCCGGATATCGCGGAGGACAAGCGGCAGCAGCGGTTCACCGAGGCGATTTACAGCCTGACGAAATCGATCGACCCGATGCGCCCGGTCGTCTGCAACGACGGCTGGCGGCACACCGTCTCCGACATCATCACGCTGCACGACTATGAGGCGAGCGGCGAAAAGCTCTTCGCGTACTACACGAAAAACCACGCGGCGGTGCTCGAAAACGCGCTGCCGTACAGCGTGAACGGCCAGTTCTACCCGTTTGCCGAGGGCTACGGCTACCGCGGGCAGCCGATCCTCATCAGCGAGTTCGGCGGCATCGCGTTCGACAACGGCGAAAGCGGCTGGGGCTACGGCGACAAGGTGGCCGACAAGGCGGCGTTTGTCGAGCGGTTCGACGCGATCACGAGCGCCGTCAAGCGGCTCGATTTCTGCTGCGGCTACTGCTACACGCAGGTCACGGACGTCCAGCAGGAGATCAACGGCCTGATGGACATGGAGCGCAATTTCAAAATCGAACCGGAGATCATCCGGGAAATCAACCTGCGGTAATAGGGAAAAGCAGCGGGGGATGCTTTGCACGGCGCGAAGCGTCCTCCGCGTTTTTTTTGAGAATGGAATTGCCTTTTGTGCCGCACCGTGCTAAAATGGCAGTATACTTTATAGAATTTGGAGCGCAACCCCTATGAGAATTTCTGAGATCCTGAAGACAAAGGCTGTGACGGTTTCCTGCGAGCTTTTCCCGCCGAAGCAGGGCAGCGAGCTTTCCAACACGCGGCAGATCGTGCGCGAGATCGCCGGCCTGCGCCCGTCCTTTATGAGCGTGACGTACGGCGCCGGCGGTTCGAATTCCCGCAACACGCTTTCGGTTGCGGAGGAGGTGCAGAAGAACGGCGTGACGGCGCTCGCGCACCTGACGTGCGTCGGGCAGGACCGCGCATCGCTGCGCGCGTCGATCGAGCAGTTCCGGGCGAGCGGCATGGAGAACATCCTGGCGCTGCGCGGCGACATCCCCGCAGGGCAGACCGCGCCGGAGGTTTTCCCGCACGCGAGCGACCTGATCCGTGAGATCCGCGCGATGGGCGACTTCTGCATCGGCGGCGCGTGCTACCCCGAGGGGCACCCGGAGTCGAAAAACAGCGTGGCCGACATCGACGGCGTGCGCCGCAAGGTCGAGAGCGGCTGCGAATTTCTGACGACGCAGATGTTCTTCGACAACAACATCCTCTACAGCTATATGTTCCGGCTTCTGAAAAACGGCATCGACGTGCCGGTGATCGCGGGTATCATGCCGGTCACGAACGCGAAGCAGATCGCGCGCATCATCGGGCTGTCGAACACGGTGCTGCCGCCGCGCTTCAGGGCGATCGTCGACCGCTTTGCCGATAATCCCGCCGCGATGCGGCAGGCGGGCATCGCATATGCGACCGAGCAGATCATCGACCTGATCGCAAACGATGTGACGCACATCCACATCTACACGATGAACCGGCCCGACATCGCGGGGCAGATCATGCAGAACCTCTCGGAGATCATCGAAAATCATGCGGCTGAATGAGAAAGAGGCGCTGCGCTATCTCGGCTTCCGCGGCCGGCCCGCGGATGCGGAGACGGTGCGCGCCGTTCGGGAGATCGGCGCGGCGCTCGAAAAGAGTCTGCAGCCGAAGTGCGTCAGCCGCCGCTACGCGGTGCGGGTTTCGGACACGGCGGTGGAGCTCGACGGCTGGCGCATTGAAAGCGTGAAGCTCGCGCGCCATCTCCGCGGCGCCGAGGCGGCTTACCTGTTCGCGGCGACGCTCGGCGTGCAGGCGGACGCGATGGTCCGCCGCTATGCGGTGCGCGGCGCGGCGGCCGGCGCGGTGGCGGACGCGGTCTGCAGCGCGCTGATCGAGGACTACTGCGACGAGATGCAGGCGCGGCTCGCGGCGGAGGAGGCGCGGAACGGCTTGTTCCTGCGCCCGCGCTTTTCGCCGGGCTACGGGGATTTCGCGCTCGAGAGCCAGCGGGAGATCTTTCCGCGGCTCGCGTGCGAAAAGCGCATCGGCGTCACGCTGACCGATTCGCTGCTGATGACGCCGTTCAAATCCGTCACGGCGGTGATCGGCGTCACCGCCTCGCCGGACTGCGCCTACAACAAGTGCGCCGACTGTACGAATACGGCCTGCGCGTTCCGCGCGGAGACGGAGGCGCCGGATAAAGTGCGCGAGAGCGCCGGGGCGGAAGGCTCCGGCGATGAAACGCCGTGAAAGGAAAGGGTGAAAGAATGCATCGGGTGATAGAACGATTCGGAAAGGACGTCGTGATTTTCGACGGCGGCATGGGCACGCTTCTGCAGGCGCACGGCCTTGCGGGCGGCGCGCTGCCGGAGCTGTGGAACCTCGAACGCCGGGAGGTCATCCTCGCCATCCAGCGGGAGTACGCGGCGGCGGGCTGCGATATTTTGAGCACGAACACGTTCGGCGCGAACCGGCTGAAGCTGCAGAACACCGGGCACACGGTGGAGCAGGTCGTCGGCGCGGCGTGCGAGATCGCGCGCGAGGCGGCTGCGGGCCGCGCAGCCGTCGCGCTCGACATCGGCCCTTCGGGCAAGCTGCTGGAGCCCTACGGCGACCTCAGCTTCGACGACGCCTACGCGCTTTTTCAGGAGATGGTCGTCGCGGGGCGCGACAAGGCGGACCTCGTGCTGATCGAGACGATGAGCGACACGTACGAGGTCAAGGCGGCGCTGCTCGCCGCAAAGGAAAACTGCGACCTGCCGGTCGTCGTGACGTATACCTTCGATTCGACCGGTAAGCTCCTGACCGGCGGCAGCATCGAGGCGGCCGTGACGCTGGCCGAAAGCCTCGGCGCGGATGCGGTCGGCATGAACTGCAGCCTCGGGCCGGAGCAGATGGCCGATTTTGTGCCGCGCCTGCTGGCCGCGACGCGCCTGCCGGTCTGCGTCACGCCGAACGCCGGCCTGCCGGTCGCCGTGAACGGCGAGACGACGTACCCGGTCGGCCCGGAGGAATTTTGCGGCTGGGCGGAGCGCTTTGCCGGGGCGGGCGTCGCGCTGCTCGGCGGCTGCTGCGGCACGACGCCCGCGCACATCCGCCGCATCGCCGAAGCGCTGCGCGGCAGGCCGGTCCCGGCGCGCAGCGTCCCGGCGCGCACGGTCGTTTCCTCGTACACGAAAACCGCCGAATTCGGCGCGCGGCCGCTGCTGATCGGCGAGCGGATCAACCCGACCGGCAAGCCGCGGCTGAAGGAAGCGATCCGCTCGGGCGATTTCGAGTACATCTGCCGCGAGGGCATCGCGCAGGCGGAAAGCGGCGCCGATATCCTCGACGTGAACGTCGGCCTGCCGGGCATCGACGAGCCGGCCGTCATGGCGCAGGCCGTCACGGCGCTGCAGAGCGTGACCGACACGCCGCTGCAGATCGACACCTCGAACACCGAGGCCATGGCGCGCGCGCTCCGGCTCTACAACGGCAAGCCGCTCGTCAACTCGGTGAACGGCAAGGCGGAATCGCTGCACACGGTGCTGCCGCTCGTCAAAAAGTACGGCGCGGCGGTCGTCGCGCTGACGCTCGACGAGGACGGTATCCCCGACAGCGCCGCCGGGCGCGTGCGGATCGCGGAAAAGATCATCCGCACCGCGGAGGAATACGGCATCCGGCGCTGCGACATCGTCGTCGATACGCTCGCGATGACCGTGAGCACCGGCGCCGACAACGCGAAAATCACGCTCGACGCGATCGAGGAGATCCGCCGCCGGTTCGGCGTGCACACCGTCCTCGGCGTCTCGAATATTTCGTTCGGCCTGCCGCGCCGCGAGCTGATCACGAGCACGTTCTTTGCGATGGCGATGCAGCGCGGCCTGAGCGCGGGCATCGTGAACCCGCTCAGCGGCGAGCTGATGAAGGCCTACCGCGCGTACTGCGCGCTGACCGGCCTCGACGACGGCTGCAAGACGTATATCGAAGCGTATGCGAATACGGCGGCCGCGCCGGACGTCCCGGCGGGCGGCGCGGCGCAGGCTGCGGCTCCCGCGTCGGAAATGACGCTGCACCGCGCGATCGTCAAGGGGCTGCGCGAGCAGGCGGGCAGCCTGACCGAGGCGGCGCTCAAGACCACGCCGCCGCTCGAGATCATCAACGGCGCGCTGATCCCGGCGCTCGACGAGGTCGGCAAGGGCTTTGAAAAGGGCACGGTGTTCCTGCCGCAGCTCTTGATGAGCGCCGACGCGGCGAAGGAGGCCTTTGACCGCATCAAGACGGAGCTCAAAAGCCGCGGCGTGGAGGAAAAGAAAAAGGGCCGCATCCTGCTTGCGACCGTCAAGGGCGATATCCACGACATCGGGAAAAACATTGTGAAGGTCCTGCTCGAAAACTACGGCTTCGAGGTCGTCGACCTCGGCAAGGACGTGCCGCCCGAGGCGGTCGTGCAGGCGGCGGTGGAGGGCAATATCCGGCTCGTCGGCCTTTCGGCGCTGATGACGACGACCGTCGTCCACATGGAGGAGACGATCCGCGCGCTGCGCGCCGCGCACGACTGCAAGATCATGGTCGGCGGCGCGGTGCTGAACGCCGAATACGCCGCGTCGATCGGCGCCGACTTCTACTCGAAGGACGCGATGGGCTCGGTCCGCTATGCGGAATCGGTCTTTGCAAAGGAGGCGTGACGGATGGGCGTCGTACCGGAAAAGTGTCCCTACTGCGGGAGCACCAGCATCGGCGTCGGCTACCAGATTGGCGGCGGGCGGCTGTATGTGGATGCCTACGCTTAGCGCACCGCAAATCCACCGGGTTCCGCGCCAAAGCGGGCGGCGTGTGTTGCGCCGGAAAACGCGGCTGGGCGCTGCGGGAGAAAATCAAAGAGGAGACTGCATCGGCCCCGTGCTGATTTGCAGTCTCCTCTTTTTATCGTTTGCTGCAGTACCGGATGCAGTGCTCCTCCGGCGCGGGCGGCTCAAAAAGCGATTGCATTTTTTCGAGCAGCCCCGCGTCTATGGCGTAGTCGGTCGTTTCCCCGGCGGCGACGGCTGCGTTGCGCGCCGCGATGTTGCGCTGCCAGTCGCTGTCGGAAACCTCCACATAGTGCCATTCGAAGGGGATGCCGGCGCTGCGGTAGTACGCGGAAGCGGCCGTGCGCTCGGCGCGCTGCCAGAACCCCCAGTCCAGAATCACGGGGCAGCCGGCGCGCGCGATCTCCACCGCCTTTTTGTGCAGGTAACGCTTGATGTCCGCGGCGACCGCGTCGTACCGTTCGCCGAGCTCGTGGTGAAACAGGTCGTACTCGATCTCGTCGCAGGAGAGGCGGACGGCGCCGGTCAGGGCCTGCAGCTTCCCGGCGTAGCGCGTCTTGCCGCTGCAGAGCTTCCCGCAGATCAGGTGCACGGTGCCCGGCGTGCGCTCAGCCGTTTCCGGGAACATGGTTGTAGTCGAAGCCGCAGGCGGCGAGCCATTCCTTCGCCATCAGCGTCGCGCCGATCTGGTTCGGGTGCACGCGGTCCCACGCGATCAGCGAGGAATGCTTGTAGGCGAAATAGCGGTCGTACATCGACTGGAAATCGACGAAAATGCACTTGTATTCTCCGGCGAGCTTCGCGCAGATGTCGACGTATTCCTGCATGCGGGCGCGCATGAAGTCGGTGCGGTTCGGCTCCATGTAGTACGGCGTCGCGAGGATGACGCCCTTGGCGACGGCCGCGGCCGATTCGATCATACTGCGCAGGTTGCGCTCGTACTCCTCGGGGGAGACGGCCTCGTCCGGAATGGCCGGCGAGTCGAACTGGCGCCAGACGTCGTTGATGCCGATGCAGATGGAGACCCACTGCGGGTGCAGATCCAGCACATCGCGCTTGTAGCGCTCGAGGAGCATCCGCGAGGTGTTGCCGCCGATGCCGGAGTTCGTAAAGCGGAGGCTGAGCTCCGGGTAAACAGCACAGGCGAGGCTTTCGATCACGCGCGGATAGCCGTGGCCCATGTTGTCGAAAAGCCCCTCGCCGACCGGCTGCACGCTGCCCATATCCGTGACGGAATCGCCCGCAAAGACGATGCGGTCCATGTTTTCAAAAATCATGCTGTATTCTCTCCCAAACCCGCTTGCTGCGGTTATTTCACTCCGATTATAGCCGCTTTCCGCCCGGAAAACAAGTGGGAAAATGAAAAAGGCCGGCCCCGCAGAGGAGGCCGGCGCTTTCGCCTTGTATTTTATTCCTTGCCGTCCCAGCAGTAGGTGCAGAGGCATTCGGGGTCGATGCCGACGGATTCGATCAGGTCGTCCAGACGGTGGTAGCGCAGCGAGGTGAAGTGCTGGAGCTCGCAGGTGCGGTCCACCATCTTCTGGTACTTTTCGCTGTCCGGGTTCGCGTATTCGCAGAGGGTGTCGTAGTCCGGGTCGCAGCCCTCGAGCTCGCGGATCACGCGGCGCGTGATGAGCTCCATCTCCGAGGTGGAGCGCGAGAAGTTCAGGTACTTGCAGCCGAAAAGCAGCGGCGGGCAGGCGGGGCGGATGTGCACCTCTTTGGCGCCGCTCGCGTACAGGAATTCGGTCGTCTCGCGCAGCTGCGTGCCGCGCACGATCGAGTCGTCGATCAGAAGCAGGCTCTTGCCGTCGATCAGGTCGTGCACCGGGATCAGCTTCATCTTGGCGATGAGGTCGCGCTTGCTCTGGTGCGTCGGCATGAAGGAGCGCGGCCAGGTGGGCGTGTACTTGATGAACGGGCGGGAGTAAGGGATGCCGGACTCGTTCGCATAGCCGATCGCGTGCGCGGTGCCGGAATCCGGAACGCCGGCGACGGTATCCGGGTGCACGTCGTCGTCCTTGTCGCGCTTTGCGAGCAGTCTGCCGCAGTTGTAGCGCATCTGCTCGACGCTGATGCCCTCATACGAGGAGGAGGGATAACCGTAGTAGACCCACAGGAAGGTGCAGATCTTCATCTTCTTCCCCGGCGCGACGAGCGTGCGGACGCTCTCCGTGTCGAAAACGACGATCTCGCCCGGGCCGAGCTCGCGATAGTCCTGGTAGCCGAGGTTGAGGTATGCGAAGCTCTCAAAGCTCGCGCAGAAGCCGTCGCTCTTCTTGCCGAGGACGATCGGCGTGCGGCCGAGCTTGTCGCGCGCGGCGTAGATGCCCTTCGGCGTCAGAATCAGCATCGAGAGCGAGCCCTCCACGATTTCCTGCGCAAAGCGGATGCCGTCGATGAAATTGTCCTTCTGGTTGATGATGGCGGCGACAAGCTCCGTCGGGTTGATCTCGCCGTTCTGCATCTCGAAGAAGTGCGCGTTGTGGCTGATGACCGTTTTCAGGATCTCGTCGGCGTTGTTGATTTTGCCGACCGTCGTGATGGCAAAGGTGCCGTGCTGCGAGCGCACCAGAATCGGCTGCGCCTCGTAGTCGGAGATGCAGCCGATGCCCATGGTGCCGTGCATGGTCTGTGATTCCGAAGTGAATTTGGTTCGAAACGGCGCGTTCTCAATGTTGTGGATCGCCTTGTCGAAGCCGGTCTCGGGGTCATAGACCGCCATGCCGGCCCGGCGTGTGCCGAGGTGGGAGTGGTAATCCACGCCGAAGAACAGGTCGAAGACGCAGTCTTCCCGGGATGTAGCGCCAAAAAATCCGCCCATAAATTGAAACTTCCTTTGCTGTAAGAATTAAAAAGACAGGACTATTATAGCAAAAAGCGGCGAAAAGGAAAAGGGCAAACAATAGAGAAAAGGCCGCCGAAAAATCCGGCGGCCTTTGTGAAGGCTTACAAAATTGGTTCCCCGGGCTCATCCGGCGGCGGGGTCTTCTGGCTGTGCGTGTGCACGGGAAGGATCTCGTGCTTCCGGTTTGTGCCGAAGATGTGCACCTTGTCGTATTCGGTGCTGAAGCCAACGACGTACATGATGAGCAGGCTCGTCTGCGGCCAGAGCATCGTGATGTCGAGCAGCCCGTGCAGCAGCACACAGACGATGACGGACACCGTCAGCGCGTAGCGCTGGTGGCACTTGTTCTGCCGGTGCAGCCGGATGATCTTGCTCACGTTGATCGAGAAGTAGCCGAGCAGCACGGCCGTGCCGACGAGGCCGAAGTCCATCAGCACCTCAAGCACCAGGTTGTGCGAGTGCTTGGCGATGCCGTAGGCGTCGTACAGATCGCGGATGCGGACGTAGGTGTTGTAGCCGCGCCCGAAGACCGGCGCGTCGAGAATGCTGCCGATCGCGCCGCCCCAGATGTCGAAGCGCTTGGCGACGTCTTTGGCGAGCTCGTCGACACGCGGCAGAAAATGCAGGGAGTCGCCGAGAAACAGCGTCGCGGCAGCGAAAGCGGCCAGCGCGGCGAGGTAGATCGCGCCCCATTTCTTTTTGCCGCTCAAAAACAGCATGACCGGGCAGACGATCACCAGCACGATATAGGTTGTGCGGCATTCCGTCAGATCGAGCGCGATCAGGTTGATCGGGATCAGCGCGGCATAGGCGAGCTGCATGCGGCGGTTGTCGCTCTTGACGATGTTGTAAATGCAGAAGAGGATGACGAGCGAAATGTAAAAAGCGTAATAATTCGGGTTTGAAAACACAGAGCTGTAGCGCGCCCCGTACGCCCAGCGCATGCCGAGCGCGCGCTGGATCAGCGCGATCAGGAGACAGTAGGGGCTCATGAAGCAGACAAAGGAAAGGATGATCCGAAACATGCGCTGCGTCATGGTGTATGTAATGAAGATCATCGCCACAAAGGCGAAGATCATGAAGATGCCGAGCAGAATGTCCACAGCTGTGCCGCCCCAGTATATTGTGACGGCCATGGAAAGCACCCAGAAAATCGAAAGGAAAACTACGTCCTGCTTGCGCCGCAAAAAAATAAAGCCCTGCTTGGTGATGAAAATATAAATCGGAAGAAGGATCAGCACGGCGACTTCCACATAAACCGTGAGAAAGATCGAGGCGGTGAGGACCATCAGGACCTTCTCATTCGGCGTCAGCGTGCCGAGCTCCTGCAGCAGTTCCCTGAAGCGTTGCAGACCGATTCACCTCCAGAAAAATATTGAAATTCGGTGGACCGTATTCGCCCGCACGGCGAATGCGGCTGCGGGCGGATGGGTGAGATGCAGAGGACCGGAGCCCCCTTGTCCTGTAGAGCGGGGAAAAGCGGCTCCATTAACATTCAAACACAGTTCAATGGTCATGCCCTCAGATCTGAGCGCCGAAAAGCGCACGCCGCGGCCGTATGGCCGCCTTGGCCTTACAGTGTATAGCTGAATTCAAATTCGTGCTGGATCGGGATGTTCTCGTTGCCGAGCTGCGGGATGGAGGGCTTCAGCTTTCTGGATTCGTCCAGCGCGTCGATGTAGACGCCCTTCAGCGCGAAGCCGAACCGCTGGTAATACCGTATCGCGTGGATGTTGTCGTTCGTCGTGATCAGCCAGACGCGCGAGCAGCCGCTCTTTCCGGCAATATCCATGACCGAACGGATCAGCGCCGAACCGATGCCCTGGTTCTCCACAAGGCTGTGCAGGACGAGAATTTCGCACTGGCCGTTTTCGATGGTGTAGAGCACATAGCCCGTCAGCGCGCCATCCTGTACGGAAATAAACCCGTCGGAATCGGAGGTGTCGTGCGCGACCCCCTTGGTCACGACGATAGGGCCCGCCCATTCGTCCGCAATAAGCTGATTGACCTGTGGCCGGAATTCGTCGTTTATGGGTATAATCATAAATACGCTCCTTTTGTAAAATCTCCTTTTCAAAATCCCAAAATGGCCTGAATGCTGCCGGTCTGCCGGTGTTTCGACCGTTCAGCCGCGTCCCATGCTCTGCCCGGTCGAGCGGGGGTTCCGGCAGCCGGCGCGGCCGCAAATGGGCGCATCCGCCCGAAAGATAAGGTATTGTATCCCCAGAAAATGAACGTGATATGAACGTTTCGCTCCGACAAGGCACACATTTCCTATTTTCCCTATTTTATCAGGAAAACGGCGGGGTTACAATGGCTTTTGCAAAAAATTTGCAGAAAAGGCTTTCGGCTTCCGCCGGCGCGGCTGCAAAAAAAATTCCGTTTTTCGGTTGACAGCAGGGGGCTTTGTTGCTATAATATTAAAGCTGTATGACTCATTAGCTCAGTTGGCAGAGCACTTGACTTTTAATCAAGGTGTCCGGAGTTCGAATCTCCGATGGGTCACCAAGCGCGTCGTGAACGCGCTTTACGCTGGTGTAGCTCAGTTGGTAGAGCAGCTGATTTGTAATCAGCAGGTCAGGGGTT
>DSLFC04101__coassemble_451_pt1 | contig 28995 bp, 23 predicted proteins | sample DSLFC04101__metabat2_high_PE_006 | metagenome-assembled genome bin DSLFC04101
GCCTTCTGAAAGGCCGCACCGCCGCTTTCTGTTTTCGGATTTCGATCAATAGTAGGCGATCAGCGGCGTCGTTCGGTTCCCATTCTTCGGGTCGAACTTCGCCTTGTCGATCATCTTGACCGCGCTGCCCGCGCCGCGGATCACACAGTTTTCCGGCTCCTCCAGCACATGCACGCGCATCTTCGTCTTTTTCGCAAGGAGCTGGTCAAAGCCGCTGAGGTACGCGCTGCCGCCCGCAAGCAGGATGCCCTCTCCGGCGACGTCCGCCATCAGCTCCGGCGGCGTCTCCTCCAGGGCGGTCTGAATCATGCGCACGACCTGCGTGGCCGGCTCGATGACCGCCTCCAGAAGCTGATCCGAGGTGATCTCCGCCTTCGACGGCAGGCCGGACTGCGCGTCGCGCCCCTTGAGCGTGAACGTCTTGAGCTGCTTCATCGGGTAGGCGCAGCCCACGGCGCGCTTTGCGGCCTCCGCCATGCGCTCGCCGATCACAAGGTCGAGCTTCCGGCGCGCATACTTGATGATGGCTTCGTTGAACGATTCGCCGGCCACCGGCAGCGAGCGCGACGCCGCAAGCCCGTTCAGCGAGATCACGCCCGCATCGCTCACGCCGGCGCCCAGCGTCACGACCATGGTGCCGCGCGGCCGCGTGATGTCGACGCCCGCGCCGATCGCCGCGGCGGCGGGCCCCTCCAGCAGGCAGATTTTCCGCACGCCGTTTGCCGCGACGGCGTCGACGACCGCGCGCTTCTCCACCTCGGTGATGCCGCTCGGCACCGTGACGACGACGCGCGGCATGAACACGCGGCTCGTGCACACCTGCTTCAGGTAGTGGCGGAGCATCGCGTCCATCAGCGAGAAATCGGAGATCACGCCGCCGCGCATCGGCTTTACGACGCGCACGCGCTCGCTCGTCCGGCCGAGCATCTCCAGCGCCTCGCGGCCGATGGCGACGATGCGGTCGGAATATGTATCCACGGCGACGACGTTCGGCTCGTTGATCACGACGCCGCGGCCGTCCACAAACAGCTTGAAATTCGCTGTGCCCAAATCAATTGCAATATCGGTACCCATCATCGGCTTATCTTCTCCGTTCCTTTTGATCGCCGCACGGCGGGCAATGCTTTTGCCGCACGGCAAAGCCGCGCCCGGCCGCGCATTTTCGCGCATGCCGAAGCGCTTTCCAATTTATTACACTTATTGTACCGGATCGCGGCGTATTTTGCAAGGCTATTGCGTCGAATCGTGTTCGACAAGCGCGCAGCAGACGCACTGCACCGATGCAGCGCCGGCGCGGTACAGCTGAACGGCGCACTCGCGCGCTGTAGCGCCGGTCGTCACAATGTCGTCGACCAGCAGGACCCGCAGGCCCGCCGCATCCTCGCACGCGTACGCGCCGCGCACGTTTTCGGCGCGCTCCTTTGCCGTAAGCCGGTGCTGCGTGCGGTTGTCGCGCACCTTGCGCAGCAGACTGCGGCACGGCAGGCCCGTTTTGTCGGCGAGCGCTTCGGCGAGCAGCAGCGACTGGTCGTACCCGCGCGCCCGAAGCCGCTCGGCGGAAATCGGCACCGGCACGATGCAGTCGTAAGCCTGCGCCTCGTCCAGGATCCGCGCCATCTGCCCGGCGAGCGGTGCGGCAAGGCTCGTCTCGCCTTGGAATTTGAAGCGCCAGAGCGTCGTGCGGAAGGGCTCCCTGTACCGCATCGGCGCGCGGCATTCGAGTGTGTAGCGCTCCCGCCCCACCCGCAGTGCGAAGTAGCGGTACACGCGCTCGGCGGGCCGTGCGGCGCAATCCGCGCACAGAAAGTCCGCGTCGACCGGCGCGGGGCGCCCGCAGAGCAGGCAGCGCGGCGGGAAGAAAAAGGCGAGGATCCGGTTCAGAAAATCATTCACTGCACGTCTCCCTTTTCCGGCACCTCTTCGGTCAAAAAGCGCATCAGGCCGGAGAAGCGCCGCGTTTTCCGGTCGTTTGCGACCATATCCGCAATCGCGCTGCGGCGCCCTACGAGGATCAGCAGCTTCTTCGCGCGCGTGATGCCCGTGTACAGCAGGTTCCTGTAGCTGAGCTGCGGCGCGCCCGGGAACACCGGCATGATGACCGCCGTGAATTCATTGCCCTGGCTCTTGTGCACCGTCACCGCATAGGCGAGCTCCAGCTCCGCCGAGGCGTGCTCGAAGTCGTAGAGCACCTCGCGGTCGTCGACCATCACGCGCATGCAGCCCGCCGCGCGGTCGATGTCCGTGATGATCCCCATGTCGCCGTTGAACACGCCCTCCCCGGTCGTGCCGTCCGGCCGGCTCCACGGGCGGTCGTAGTTGTTTTTCACCTGCATCACCTTATCGCCGAGGCGGAACACGACGCCGTATGCCGAAACCTGCGGCTTGTCCTTCGCCTGCGGATTGATGCGCTCGCGCAGCCGCTTGTTCAGCTCGACGGTGCCGAGCTCGCCCTTGCGCCCCGGGCAGAGCACCTGGATATCCGTCACCGGCGAATAGCCGTAGCTTTTCGGCAGCCGCGTCACAGCGAGCGAGAGGATCAGCTCGGCCACCGCGTGCGCGTCGTTCACGGGCATGAAAAAGAAATCGTTGTTGCGCACGTCGAGCACCGGCATTTCGCCGTTCACAATCCGGTGCGCGTTCGTCACGATCAGGCTTTCCATCGACTGGCGGAAGATCTCGCGGAGCTGCACCGTCGGGAAAACGCCGGCTGCGATCAGGTCGCCGATCACATTGCCGGCGCCCACGCTCGGCAGCTGGTCGCTGTCGCCGACGAGGATCAGCCGACAGCCGACCGGCAGCGCGCGCAGGACGCTCTCGAAAACGTAAGCGTCGACCATCGAAAGCTCGTCGATCACAAGCGCGTCGCATTCGAGCGGATTGCGCTCGTTGCGCTGGAACACCGGGTTGTCGTTCTCGTCCCAGTCCACCTGCAGCATGCGGTGGATCGTCTTGGCCTCCTGGCCCGTCAGCTCCGACATGCGCTTCGCCGCGCGGCCGGTCGGCGCCGCCAGGAACACCTTCTCGCCCTTTTCCATCAGAATGCGGATGATCGCGTTGAGCGTCGTCGTCTTGCCGGTGCCCGGGCCGCCCGTCAGAATCAGAAGGCCCTTCTCGAGCGCGGCGCGGATCGCCTCCTTCTGCAGCTGCGCGTACCGGATGCCCTCGCTGCGCTCGATCTCCTCGATTTCCCGGTCGACGCCGACGATCGGCTCCGGCGGGTACCGCAGCATCATGCGGATGCGGTCGGCGCTGTACACCTCGCAGCGGTGCTGCTTCGGCAGGAAGATAAAATCGCGGCCGTTGAAATTCTCGCAGACCGCGTCGAAATCGCGGCAGAGCGCGTACAGCGCGGCCTGCGCGTCCTCAAGCGGCACGCCGAGCATCTGCGCCGCCGCCGCGCAGAGCTTGTCGGCGGGCAGGCAGGTGTGGCCGTTGAGCAGGTTGTGGCGCAGCACATACAAAACGCCGGCCTTGACGCGCTCCGCGTTCGCCCGGTCATACTCGAGCGACTCCGCGAGCTTATCTGCCACCGCGAAATCGACGGCGATCTGCTCGCTGCACAGCCGGTACGGGTCCTCCTGAATGCAGGCGATCGAATCCGCGCCGTACGCCTTCCAGACCTTCACAGCGTCCTCCGGGCGCACGCCGAAGCTGCCGAGGAACGCCATCAAATCGCGGATGCCGTTGACGCGCTGCATCTCCTCGGCGATCTCCCGGGCCTTCTTCAGCGTGATGCCCTTGATCGTCGCGAGGCGCTCCGGGTCGTTTTCGATGACGTCGATCGCGTCGTCGCCGAACGCCGCGATGATCTTGCCGGCCGTCGCCGCGCCGATGCCCTTGACCGCGCCGCTCGAGAGGTATTTCAGCATGGCCGAGGTCGTCTCCGGGCGCGAGCGCTCGAAGGCTTCCGCACGGAACTGCTCGCCGAACGTCGCGTGCGCGGTCCACGTCCCGTACAGGTGCAGCTTCTCCCCGACGCTGATATACGGGAACGTGCCGACGACCGTGACGAGCGCGTCGCCGCTGCTCAGCTCCATCACGGTATACTGGTTGCTGTCGTTGTGGTAGACGATATTCTCCACACTGCCCTCCATTTCGAGCAGCTGCTTCCTCTCGTTCGGCACGGTCCATCTTCCTCTTTCTGCGTGATACCTCTATTATAGAACATCTTTTCGCGTTTGCAAAGCCCCAATTTCGGCAAACGGGTATTTCCGGAGCAGGTTCCGATAGATCGTCTCGATCTCCGGGTCGCCGGACGGATTCAGGCAGATGATGCGGCACATGCCGTACAGGTCCAGCCACTTGACGCGCTCGAGCGCGCTACGCACGACGTACTCCGCCTGGTCCGCGGTCTGCGCCGTCACATAGACCGTAAACGGCGCCTCCTCGCGCAGCAGGCGCGACCTTGTCAGCCAGAGGCTCACGGCCTTGGCGGCCGCCACCGCGACACAGCAGGCCAGCATGCAGATCAGCACGATCACAATCGGTTCCAATTCGATCACCCATCCTTCCGGAGAATCGGGCCGGCTATCGGAAAACACGGCGGCTGCGCCCGGCCGAAACGCAAAAATACCCTCCGCGCCATTGTATGCCCGGAGGGTATTTTCTGTTCTGTCGCTTACAGCGCAGCCTTCAGCGCTTCCACCTTGTCGGTGCGCTCCCAGCGCACGCCGAGCTCCTCGCGGCCCATGTGGCCGTAGGCGGCGAGCGGACGGTAGATCGGCTTGCGGAGGTCGAGCTCGCGGATGATCGCATTCGGGCGCAGGTCAAAGACCTTCTGCACCGCAGCGGCGAGCGCAGCGTCCTCGACGGCGCCGGTGCCGAACGTATCGACCATCACGGAAACCGGATGCGCGACGCCGATCGCGTACGCGAGCTGCACCTCGCACTTCTTCGCGAGGCCGGCCGCCACGATGTTCTTCGCCACGTAGCGCGCCGCATACGCCGCCGAGCGGTCCACCTTCGTCGGGTCCTTGCCGGAGAATGCGCCGCCGCCGTGCCGGCCCACGCCGCCGTAGGAATCGACGATGATCTTTCTGCCGGTCAGGCCGCTGTCGCCGACCGGGCCGCCGATCACGAACCGGCCGGTCGGGTTTACATAATACTTTGTGTTCTCGTCGATCAGCTCTGCCGGCACGATCGGCTTGACGACGTACTCGATCATGTCGCGGCGGATCTGCTCGAGCGAAACCGATTCGCTGTGCTGCGTGGAAATGACGATCGCATCGATGCGCTTGACCGTGTCGCCCTCGTACTCCGCGGTCACCTGCGTTTTGCCGTCCGGACGGAGATAGCTGAGCGTGCCGTCCTTGCGGACCTTCGCGAGCTGCTTCGCGAGCTTATGCGCGAGCGAAATCGTCATCGGCATCAGCTCCGGCGTCTCGTCGCAGGCGTAGCCGAACATCATGCCCTGGTCGCCGGCGCCGATCAGGTCGTCCTGGTCCGCCGCGCCGTTCTTCGTCTCAAGGGATTCGTTGACGCCCATCGCGATGTCGGGCGACTGCATGTCGATCGAGGTCAGCACGCCGCAGGTCGCGCCGTTGAAGCCGGCGTCCGGCGTATCGTAGCCGATTTCCTTGATGACATTGCGCGCGATGGAATCGATGTCCACATAGCACTCGGTGGAGATCTCGCCCATCACGTGGACCATGCCGGTCGTCGCCGTGACCTCGCACGCAACGTGCGCCATCGGGTCCTTTTCGAGGATCGCGTCGAGGATCGCGTCGGAGATCTGGTCGCACACCTTATCCGGGTGGCCTTCGGTTACGGATTCCGATGTAAAGAGGTGTCTGTTCGTCTGCATTGAATCTTCATCCTTTCTTCTGCCCCGTACAAGGAATTTTTCGGAAAATAAAGGACCGCTCCAAAGATGAGCGGTCCGCAAATCCTCATCTTTCGGCACTGCCATGCCGCAGGAATTGGCACCTTGCAAAATGCAGGTTGCCGGACATCAAAGGGCCTGTTCCCTCCGTCACTCTTGATAAGGGCATATTCATTTTGATTTCCGGACTAGTATAGCACACCGCGCCGGAATATGCAAGGCACAAAACATGGAAATCTTGCTGAAAAGCGGCGGGAAAACGCAATACAGTGCACAATCAGATTGCGCGCCCATTGATAACCGGTTCCAGCTTCCTGTAAATCAGCAGGGTGACCACCGCGCTGATCAGACCCTTGCAGAACGTGAACGGCAGGTTGAACACGACAAGCGCCTGCCAGAGGTTCTCGATCGCCGGGTTGATCGCCCGATACATGCCGAGGATCGCGTCCATAGACATGATATTCGTGTAGATCGGATAGACGATGAAGTAGTTCGACAACAGGCCGAGCACCGCCATCAGAACCGCACCGAGCAGCGAGCCGACCGCCGCGCCGCCGATCGTGCGGTGCCTGCGGTAGATCAGACCGGCCGGAAGCACAAAGGCCGATCCGATGATGAAGTTCGAAAGCTCGCCAACGCCGCCGGTCATCGACTGCGTCAGGTTGATGAGGTTCTTCACGAAGCAGACCGCCACGCCGCTCATGGGCCCGAGCGTGAACGAGGCGAGCAGCGCCGGAAGCTCGGAAAAGTCGAGCGAGATGAAGCTCGGCATGAACGGCAGCTTGAAGCTGATGAACATCAGCACGGAGGCCGCCGCAGCCAGAATCGCCGTCATCGCGATCTTGCGGGTGTTCACATGGGAACGCTGTACAGTTTTTGTCGCCATAATACACAGACCTTTCTGTAAAAATACAGAAACGCGGGGAGAATCAAAAAAAGCGCCCCGCATGAAAACACGCGGGGCGCCGAAAATCTTTTGATTCACGTTTCTTCTATCATCCGGACTTTAACCGTCGGCTCCGGAATCACACCGGATCAACGCTCGAAAGCGGTCGCGGGCTTATGCTGGAAGCATTCACCGCCGGTGAGGAATTGCACCTCGCCCCGAAGAAAATGATGGATTTTTATTTTGAGTAAGCGAAATTACTCGTTGATCGCGGTAACAACACCGGAACCAACCGTTCTGCCGCCCTCACGGATAGCGAAACGGAGGCCTTCCTCGATCGCGATCGGGGTGATCAGCTCAACGTCCATGACGACGTTATCGCCAGGCATGCACATCTCGGTGCCTTCCGGCAGGGAGATAACGCCCGTAACGTCGGTCGTTCTGAAGTAGAACTGCGGACGGTAGTTGTTGAAGAACGGGGTGTGACGGCCGCCTTCATCCTTCGTCAGGACGTAGACCTGGCCCTTGAACTTCGTGTGCGGATGAATGGTGCCCGGCTTCGCGAGAACCTGGCCGCGCTCGATGTCCGTTCTCTGAATGCCGCGGAGCAGAACGCCGATGTTGTCGCCAGCCTCAGCAAAGTCGAGGAGCTTTCTGAACATCTCGATGCCCGTAACAACAGACTTTCTTCTCTCGTCGGTGAGGCCGATGATCTCGACTTCGTCGGACATCTTGAGGATACCACGCTCCACACGGCCCGTAGCAACGGTGCCGCGGCCGGTGATCGTGAAGACGTCCTCAACCGGCATCAGGAACGGCAGATCGCTCTTGCGCTCCGGCGTCGGGATCCACTCGTCGACAGCGTCCATGAGCTCATGGATGCACTTGTACTCCGGCGCGTTCGGGTCCTTGGAAGCGCTGTCCAGCGCGAGGAACGCGGAGCCCTTGATGATCGGCGTGTCGTCGCCCGGGAAGTCGTACTCGTTGAGGAGGTCGCGGATTTCCATCTCGACCAGCTCGAGGAGTTCTTCGTCGTCGACCTGATCGCACTTGTTCATGAAGACAACGATGTAGGGAACGCCAACCTGACGGGAGAGCAGGATGTGCTCTCTGGTCTGCGGCATCGGGCCGTCGGCAGCGGAAACGACGAGGATAGCGCCGTCCATCTGCGCAGCACCCGTGATCATGTTCTTAACATAGTCAGCATGGCCCGGGCAGTCGACATGCGCGTAGTGGCGCTTGTCGGTCTCGTACTCGACGTGCGCGGTGTTGATCGTGATGCCGCGCTCTCTCTCTTCCGGAGCCTTGTCGATCATGGAGTAGTCCTCGAACTGAGCCTGGCCCTGGAGTGCCAGAACCTTCGTGATCGCAGCCGTGAGGGTCGTCTTACCATGGTCAACGTGACCGATTGTACCGATGTTTACGTGGGGCTTATTTCTTTCGAACTTAGCCTTTGCCATTGGAATTGCCTCCTTTTGTGCAGTAAAGTTGAGTTTAGGTTTAGCTTCATTGTAGCAATAAAGCGCCAAAAAATCAAGTATTATTTCCGATTATTCCGCCTTTTTTCTGGAAGCGATGATCGTCTCGGAAACGGACTTCGGAACCTCTGCGTAGTGCGCCGGCTCCATGGTGTACTGGCCGCGGCCCTGCGTCTTGGAACGCATGTCTGTCGCGTAGCCGAACATCTCGGAAAGCGGCACTTCGCTGTTGATCTGCTGTGCGCCCGGAACGGCGTCCATGCCGAGGATCATGCCGCGGCGGGAGTTCAGGTCGCCGATGATGTCGCCCATGTACTCGTCCGGAACAATGACGACAACCTTCATGATCGGCTCCATGAGGACCGGGTCCGCCTTGCGCATGGCTTCCTTGAACGCCATGGAACCGGCGATCTTAAAGGCCATTTCGGAGGAGTCGACTTCATGGTAGGAGCCGTCGTACAGCGTGACCTTGACGTCGACGACGTTGTAGCCCGCGAGCACGCCGGAGAGCATGGCGCCCTGAATACCCTGGTCAACCGCCGGGATGTATTCCTTCGGAATGGCACCGCCGACAACGGCGTTGACGAACTCGTAGCCCTTGCCCGGGTTCGGCTCGATGCGGATCTTGACGTGGCCGTACTGGCCCTTACCGCCGGACTGACGCGCGTACTTCATGTCGACGTCCGCGTTCTTGCGGATCGTCTCCTTGTAAGCAACCTGCGGCTTACCGACGTTCGCTTCAACCTTGAACTCGCGGAGCAGACGGTCGACGATGATCTCCAGGTGGAGCTCGCCCATGCCGGCGATGATCGTCTGGCCGGTCTCTTCATCCGTGTACGCCTTGAAGGTCGGGTCTTCTTCGGCGAGCTTCGCAAGCGCGATGCCCATCTTTTCCTGACCGGCCTTCGTCTTCGGCTCGATCGCAACGCGGATAACCGGCTCCGGGAATTCCATGGATTCGAGGATGATCGGGTGCTTTTCGTCGCAGAGCGTGTCGCCGGTCGTCGTGTTCTTCAGGCCGACAGCCGCGGCGATGTCGCCGGCGTAGACCATGTCGATGTCCTGACGGTGGTTGGCGTGCATCTGCACGATGCGGCCGATGCGCTCGGTGTTGCCCTTCGTGGAGTTGTAGACGGCGGAACCTGCCGTCAGCGTACCGGAGTACACACGGAAGAAGCAGAGCTTACCGACGAACGGGTCGGTCGCAATCTTGAAGGCGAGCGCGGAGAACGGCTCGCTGTCGGAGGAATGGCGGACGTCGTCCTCCTCCGTTTCCGGATTGATGCCCTTGATGGCCGGAACGTCCGTCGGCGCGGGCATGTAATCCACGATCGCGTCCAGAAGCTTCTGAACGCCCTTGTTCTTGTAGGAAGTACCGCAGGTGACCGGAACCATCGTGTTGTGGATGGTGGACTTGCGGATGCAGTCCTTGATCTCATCGATGGTGATGTCCTCACCCATGAGATACTTATCCATGATCGCATCGTCCTGCTCGGCGACATGCTCGAGCAGCTCGGTGTGATACTTCTCGGCGAGTTCCTTCATATCCTCCGGAATCTCTTCGCAGCGGATATCCTTGCCGAGGTCGTCGTAGTAGACATAGGCCTTCATCTCCACGAGGTCGATGATGCCCTTGAAGGTGTCCTCGCTGCCGATCGGGAGCTGAATCGGGACAGCGTTGCACTTGAGTCTGTCCTTCATCATCTGCACGACGCGGTAGAAGTCGGCGCCCATGATGTCCATCTTGTTGACATAGGCCATACGCGGAACTCTGTATTCCTCAGCCTGACGCCAAACCGTCTCGGACTGGGGCTCAACGCCGCCCTTCGCGCAGAAAACCGTAACGGAACCGTCGAGAACGCGGAGCGAACGCTCAACTTCAACAGTGAAGTCAACGTGGCCCGGTGTGTCAATGATGTTGATGCGGTTCTGCTTGCCGTTTCTGTCCGGCCAGAAGCACGTCGTCGCAGCAGACGTAATCGTGATGCCGCGCTCCTGCTCCTGCGCCATCCAGTCCATTGTCGCGGAACCGTCGTGTGTTTCACCGATCTTGTAGTTGACGCCTGTGTAGTAAAGGATACGCTCGGTCGTGGTTGTCTTACCGGCATCGATGTGCGCCATGATGCCGATATTTCTTGTTAATTCAAGTGGTACCTGACGGGCCATAAAATCCTCCTTAAAACGAATACAGGTCGATTACCATCTGTAGTGTGCGAAAGCCTTGTTGGCTTCTGCCATCTTATGTGTATCGTCACGCTTCTTCGCGGCGCCGCCGGCACCGTTCACAGCGTCGAGGATCTCAGCCGCCAGCCTTTCCTTCATCGTCTTTTCGGAACGAAGTCTGGAGTAGTTCGTCAGCCAGCGCAGACCGAGGGTCTGGCGTCTTTCCGGACGAACCTCAATCGGGACCTGATAGGTGGAGCCGCCGACACGGCGTGCCTTAACCTCAAGGCTGGGCATAACATTTTCCATCGCCTGCTCGAAGACCTCCAGCGCATCCTTGCCCGTCTTTTCAGCGACGATTTCGAACGCGTCGTAAACGATCTTCTGAGCTACGCCCTTCTTGCCATCATACATGATGTTGTTGATCAGGCGTGTTACCAGTTTCGAATTGTACATGGGATCCGGCAAAACATCGCGTTTTGCTATATTGCCTCTTCTTGGCATAGTCTTCCCTCCTTCACATGAAATAATGAATTCATCGGTACTCGAAAGCACAAAGCTCCCGCCGGCTAAGAAAAGGTATTTACGTCTGATAATCGAAGCTATCTATAATAAATACCTTGAAGCTTTCGCTTCTCCGGTCAAAAGTTCATTGTGTAACGAATGATTGCGCGAAGATTACTTCTTCGCTGCGCCTGCCTTCGGTCTCTTTGCGCCGTACTTGGAACGCGCCTGCATACGCTTCGCAACGCCCTGGGCATCGAGTGTGCCGCGGATGATGTGGTAACGCACGCCAGGGAGATCCCTAACACGACCGCCGCGGATCATAACAACGCTATGCTCCTGCAGATTGTGACCGACGCCGGGAATGTAAGCGGAAACCTCGATACCGTTGGAGAGGCGGACTCTGGCGATCTTTCTGAGCGCGGAGTTCGGCTTCTTCGGGGTAGCGGTCTTCACGGCAGTGCAGACACCGCGCTTCTGGGGGGAATCCTGATCGATCGCAACGCGCTTCTTGGAGCTCCAACCCTTCAGCAGTGCCGGCGCCTTCGCCTTCTTCTCGGAAACAGCGCGACCTGTGTGAATCAGCTGGTTAAATGTGGGCATATTGCACCTCCTTACATGATTGCTATATGTTATACAGGGCTATATTGCCCCGCAGAACAAACAGATATACAAAACAGTGCCCTGTCCGCGCAGTTTTTCCGCCCGGACAGGTTCTGTTTCTTACTTTTTCGGGTGTTTTCCGTTCAAAACCTGCGGTTTTTCAAGCCAAAACACACCATTTGACATTATATACCGAAGCTTATTCGTTTGTCAAGCCCTCGGAATCATCTTTTGCGGAATCTTCATAAGCGCTCAGCGCGGCCATCGCCTCGGGGCTCAGCGAGCTGCCCGGCGTGTTCGGCGCGATCTCCACGTCGGAGTAGCACGGGAGGCCTGTGCCGGCCGGAATCAGCTTGCCGATGATGACGTTCTCCTTCAGACCGAGCAGCGGATCGACCTTGCCCTTGATCGCGGCGTCGGTGAGCACGCGCGTCGTCTCCTGGAACGAAGCCGCGGAGAGGAACGACTCGGTCGCGAGGGAAGCCTTCGTGATACCGAGCAGCGTCGGCGTATAAACCGCCTCGCGCAGGCCGGTCTCGCCGTTCGCGATGCGCGCCGCGATCTTCTCGTTCTCGGTGAGCACCTCGTTCTTGTCGACGAGCGTGCTGACGAGCAGAGGCGTGTCGCCCGGATCCTCGATGCGCACCTTGCGCATCATCTGGCGGACGATGACCTCGATGTGCTTGTCGTTGATGTCAACGCCCTGCATGCGGTAAACGCGCTGCACTTCCTGAATCAGGTAGTCCTGCACCGCCTCCGGGCCGCTGATCGCGAGCACGTCGTGCGGGTTGACGGAGCCTTCGGTCAGGTGCGCGCCCTTCTCGACGACGTCGCCTTCCTTGACGCTCAAACGCGCGCCGAACGGGATCAGGTAGCTTCTCTGGTCGTTCTCGCCGCGCACGACGACGTGGCGGTTGCGCTTGACCTCCTCGAAGCCGATCGTGCCGCCGATCTCCGCGATGATCGCGAGATGCTTCGGCTTGCGGCTCTCGAAGAGCTCGTCGACACGCGGAAGACCCTGCGTGATATCCTCGGCCGACGCGACGCCGCCGGTGTGGAACGTACGCATCGTCAGCTGCGTGCCCGGCTCGCCGATGGACTGCGCCGCGATGATGCCGACCGCCTCGCCGACCGTGACCGGCTGGCCGTTCGCAAGCGAAGCGCCGTAGCACTTCTTGCAGACGCCATGCCGCGCGCGGCAGTGGAGGATGGAGCGGATCTTGATGCGCTCGGTGCCGCGTCCGATGATGGTGTCCGCGTCGGCGTCATCCATCATCTTGTCCTTCGAAACGAGCACGTTGCCGTTCTCGTCGCAGTAATCCTCGACGAGGTAGCGGCCCACGAGACGCTCCTTCATCGGCTCGATGGATTCGCGGCCCGCCTTGATCTCGAAGACCTCGAGGCCCTCGGTCGTGCCGCAGTCGTCCTCGCGGATGATGACCTCCTGCGAAACGTCGACGAGACGTCTGGTCAGATAGCCGGAGTCCGCCGTACGGAGCGCCGTATCGGCCAGGCCCTTACGCGCGCCGCGGGAGGAGATGAAGTACTCGAGGATGTTCAGGCCTTCACGGTAGTTGGCCTTGATCGGGATTTCGATCGTCTTACCGGATGTGTTCGCGATCAGGCCGCGCATGCCGGCGAGCTGACGGATCTGGCTCATGGAACCACGGGCGCCGGAGTCCGCCATCATGAAGATCGGGTTGTACCGGTCGAGGCCGGCCTGCAGCGCCTTCGTGACGTCGTTCGTCGCCTTCTCCCATGTCTTCAGAACCGCATTGTAGCGCTCGTTGTCGGAGAGGAAGCCGTCGCGGTAATCCTCGGTGATGGTCGAAATCTCCGCCTCGGCGGCCGCGATGATCTCCTTCTTTTCCGGCGGGATGGTCGCGTCGCAGACCGCGACGGTGATCGCGCCGATCGTGGAATATTTGTAGCCCTGCGCCTTGATCGCGTCCAGAACCTCGGACGTGACCGCGGAGCCGTGCTTCTTAATGCTCTTTTCAATGATCTGGCCGAGCTGCTTCTTGCCGACCAGGAAGTCGATCTCGAACTTCAGCGCGTTTTCCGGCTTCGAACGGTCGACAAAGCCGAGATCCTGCGGAATCGGGCGGTTGAAGATCATGCGGCCCATCGTCGTGTCGACCAGGCCGGTGTACGTCTTGCCGTCGACCTCGACGGTGCGGCGCACCTTGATCTTCGAGTGCAGCGTGATGACCTTCGCGTCGTACGCCATGAACGCCTCGTCCATATCGCGGAAGACCTTGCCCTCGCCCTTCTCGCCGTCCTTGTCGAGCGTGAGGTAGTAGGAGCCGAGCACCATGTCCTGCGACGGAACCGCAACCGGGCGGCCGTCGGAGGGCTTCAGAAGGTTGTTCGCCGCCAGCATCAGGAAGCGGGCCTCGGCCTGCGCCTCCGCCGAAAGCGGCACGTGCACGGCCATCTGGTCGCCGTCGAAGTCCGCGTTGAACGCGGTGCAGACGAGCGGGTGCAGCTTGATCGCGCGGCCCTCGACGAGGACCGGCTCAAACGCCTGGATGCCGAGGCGGTGCAGCGTCGGCGCACGGTTCAGCATGACCGGGTGGTTCTTGATGACGATCTCGAGCGCGTCCCAGACCTCGCTCTTCGCGCGCTCCACGGCCTTTCTCGCCGCCTTGATGTTGCCGACAGCGCCGGTCTCCACAAGGCGCTTCATGACGAACGGCTTGAACAGCTCGAGCGCCATCTCCTTCGGCAGACCGCACTGGTACATCTTGAGCTCCGGACCGACGACGATAACCGAACGGCCGGAATAGTCGACGCGCTTGCCGAGCAGGTTCTGACGGAAGCGGCCCTGCTTGCCCTTGAGCATGTCGGAAAGCGACTTGAGCGGGCGGTTGTTCGGGCCCGTGACCGGGCGGCCGCGGCGGCCGTTGTCGATCAGGGCGTCCACAGCCTCCTGCAGCATGCGCTTCTCGTTGCGCACGATGATGTCCGGCGCGCCGAGCTCGAGCAGTCTCTTGAGGCGGTTGTTGCGGTTGATCACGCGGCGGTACAGGTCGTTGAGGTCGCTCGTTGCGAAGCGGCCGCCGTCGAGCTGTACGAGCGGGCGGATATCCGGCGGAATGACCGGCACAGCGTCGAGGATCATCCACTCCGGGCGGTTGCCGGAGATGCGGAAGGACTCGACGACCTCGAGGCGCTTCAGGATGCGCACGCGCTTCTGGCCCTGCGCATTTTCGAGATCCGCCTTCAGCTCCTCGCTGAGCTTGTCGCAGTCGATGTCCGAGAGGAGCTTCTTGATGGCCTCGGCGCCCATCGCGGCGTCGAAGTCATCCTCATATTTCTCGCGCATATCGCGGTATTCCTTTTCGGTGAGCGTCTGCATCTTCGAGAGCTCGCGGACCGAACCCGGATCGGTGACGATATAAAGCGCGAAGTACAGAACCTTTTCCAGAATGCGCGGGGAAAGATCGAGGATCAGGCCCATGCGCGACGGAATTCCCTTGAAGTACCAGATGTGCGAGACCGGTGCAGCCAGCTCGATGTGGCCCATGCGCTCGCGGCGCACCTTGCTGCGCGTGACTTCAACGCCGCAGCGCTCGCAGATCTTGCCCTTGAAGCGGATGCGCTTGTACTTGCCGCAGTGGCATTCCCAGTCCTTGGTCGGGCCGAAAATGCGCTCGCAGTACAGGCCGTCGCGCTCCGGCTTTAAGGTGCGGTAGTTGATGGTCTCCGGCTTCGTGACCTCGCCGTAAGACCAGGAACGGATCTGCTCGGGAGAAGCAAGGCCGATCTTGATTGATTCAAAGACATTAAACTCCATGTATAAACCCCCCGAAATTAGAATTCATCGTCGTCGATCTGGAACAGATCGTCGTCATCGTCGTCGCCGTCAAAATCATCGTCCGAGGAGAAGAAGTCATCCGCTTCCCCGTCCTCGTTCTCGACGGAATAGCCGTCAAGCTCGCCGTCCGCGACCGTCTCCTCGTCGAAGACCGGATCGCTCGGCGTAAGGCCGATGTCGTCGTCATCGTCAAAGCTCTGGCGCAGGTCGATCTCCTCGTCGTTCTTGTCGAGCACCTTGATGTCGAGGCCGAGCGACTGCAGCTCCTTGATCAGGACGCGGAACGACTCCGGAATGCCCGGCTTCGGCACGTTCTGTCCCTTGACGATCGACTCGTACGTCTTGACGCGGCCGACCACGTCGTCGGACTTGACGGTCAGGATCTCCTGCAGCGTGTAGGCCGCGCCGTACGCCTCGAGGGCCCAGACTTCCATCTCGCCGAAGCGCTGGCCGCCGAACTGCGCCTTGCCGCCCAGCGGCTGCTGGGTGACGAGCGCATACGGGCCGGTCGAGCGGGCGTGGATCTTATCGTCGACCAGGTGGTGCAGCTTGAGGTAGTACATGTAGCCGACGGTGACCGGGTTGTCGAAGTACTCGCCGGTTCTGCCGTCGCGCAGCCAGAACTTGCCGTCCTCGCTGATGCCCGCCATGCGGAAGCACTCGCGGATGTCCTCCTCGTGCGCGCCGTCGAACACGGGGGTCATGATCTTCCAGCCCAGCGCGTTGGCCGCCATGCCGAGGTGGACTTCCAGAACCTGTCCGATGTTCATACGCGACGGAACGCCCAGCGGGTTCAGGACGATGTCGAGCGGGGTGCCGTCGGGCAGGAAGGGCATTTCCTCCATCGGCAGGATGCGGGAAACGACGCCCTTGTTGCCGTGGCGGCCCGCCATCTTGTCGCCGACCGAAATCTTTCTCTTCTGCGCGATGTAGCAGCGGACGACCTTGTTGACGCCCGGGCTGAGCTCATCGCTGTTTTCTCTCGTGAAGACCTTGACGTCGACGATCGTGCCGTACTCGCCGTGCGGGACGCGCAGCGACGTGTCGCGCACCTCGCGCGCCTTCTCGCCGAAGATCGCGCGCAGCAGGCGCTCCTCGGCCGTCAGCTCCGTCTCGCCCTTCGGCGTGACCTTGCCGACGAGGATGTCGCCGGCATGCACCTCGGCGCCGACGCGGATGATGCCGCGGTCGTCGAGGTCGCGGAGCAGGTCTTCGTTAACGTTCGGGATATCCCGGGTGATTTCCTCGGGCCCGAGCTTCGTATCTCTCGCTTCCATCTCATACTCTTCGATATGGATGGAGGTGTAAACGTCGTCGCGCACGATCTTCTCGTTGAGCAGGACGGCGTCCTCGTAGTTGTAGCCTTCCCAGGTCATGAAGCCGATCAGCGCGTTCTTGCCGAGCGCGATCTCGCCGTTCTTGATGGCCGGGCCGTCGGCGATGACGTCGCCGACCTCGACGCGGTCGCCGCGGTTGACGACCGGCACCTGGTTGATGCACGTGCTCTGGTTCGAGCGCATGAATTTCGTGATGACGTAATCGTCGATGTCGCCGTTGTCCGTCGTGACGCGGACGAGGTCCGCGCTGACGCTCTTGACGACGCCGGCGCGCTCGCACAGCACGCAGACGCCGGAGTCGACGCCCGCCTTGTACTCCATGCCGGTGCCGACGATCGGGGCCTCGGTGCGGATCAGCGGAACAGCCTGGCGCTGCATGTTCGCGCCCATCAGCGCGCGGTTCGCGTCGTCGTTCTCGAGGAACGGGATCATCGCCGTCGCAACGGAAACGACCATACGCGGGGAAATATCCATATAGTCGACGCGCTCGGAATCGACCTCGATGAACTCGCCCTTATAGCGGGTGAGCACGCGGCGGTTCGCAAACGTGCCGTCCTCGTTGAGCTTTTCGTTCGCCTGCGCGACGATGTACTCGTCCTCGACATCGGCGGTCATGTAGACGACCTCGTCGGTGACGCGGCCGGTCGCCTTGTCGATCTTTCTGTACGGCGCCTCGATGAAGCCGTAGTGGTTGATCTTCGCGAACGTCGCGAGGTAGGAGATCAGACCGATGTTCGGGCCTTCCGGCGATTCGATCGGGCACATGCGGCCGTAGTGCGTGTAGTGAACGTCACGCACTTCGAAGCTCGCGCGGTCGCGGGACAGGCCGCCCGGGCCGAGGGCCGAAAGACGGCGCTTGTTCGTCAGCTCGGCGAGCGGGTTCGTCTGGTCCATGAACTGCGACAGCGGCGAGGAGCCGAAGAACTCCTTGATCGCGGCGACGACCGGGCGGATGTTGATGAGGGAATGCGGCGTGAGCGCCTCCATATCCTGCGCCTGCAGCGTCATGCGCTCGCGGATCACGCGCTCGAGGCGGGAGAAGCCGATGCGGAACTGGTTCTGCAGCAGCTCGCCGACCGAGCGGATGCGGCGGTTGCCGAGCTGGTCGATGTCGTCGGTCTGGCCGACGCCGACCGCCAGGCAGGTCATGTAGTTGATCGAAGCGAAAATATCGTCGATGATGATGTGGTTCGGGATCAGCTCGTCGCGGCGGGCCGCAAGCATCTCCTTGAGCGCGGCTTCGTCGTCGCCGCAGGCCTCGAGGATCTCGCTGAGCACGGCGTAGCGCACGCGCTCGTTGATGTTGCACTCGGCTTCCGCGTCGAAGGAAACGTACTTCTTGATGTCGACCATGCCGTTGGAAAGCACCTTGACTTCTCTGTCGTCGAGCTTGAGGTACGCAACGGTCACGCCGGCGTCGTCCATCTCCTCCGCCATCGCGCGGGTGACGACAACGCCGGCGTCGGCCATCATCTCGCCGGTCGAGGGGTTGACGATCGGGCGGGCGAGCGCATGGCCGGCGATGCGGCCGGCAAGGTTCAGCTTCTTATTGTACTTGTAGCGGCCGACTCTCGAAAGGTCGTACCGTCTCGGGTCGAAGAACAGGCCGTTCAGGTGCGACTGCGCGCTCTCGATCGTGGGCGGCTCGCTCGGACGGAGCTTTCTGTACACCTCGAAGAGGCCTTCCTCCATCGTGTGGGTCGTGTCCTTCTCGATCGTCGCAAGGATACGCTCGTCCTCTCCGAAATAGGCCTTGATCTCCTCGTCGGTGCCGAGGCCCAGCGCACGGATGAACGCGGTCATCGGGATCTTTCTGTTCTTATCGATGCGCACGTAGAGCACGTCGTTGACGTCGTTCTCGTATTCGAGCCATGCGCCGCGGTTCGGAATGACAGTGGAGGAGAAGAGCTGTTTGCCTGTTTTGTCGTACTCCATCTTATAATAGACGCCCGGAGAACGAACAAGCTGGGAAACGATGACGCGCTCGGCGCCGTTGATCACGAACGCGCCGGAGGGGGTCATCAGGGGGAAATCGCCCATGAAGACTTCGGACTCCTTGATTTCTCCCGTTTCCTTATTGAGGAGGCGCGCGGTCACACGGAGGGCCGCGGCATACGTGGCGTCGCGTTCCTTACACTCGGCAACCGTGTAATTGGGCTTTTCGTCGAGCTTGTAGTTCACAAAGTCCAGCACGAGATTCCCGTTGAAATCCGTGATGCCGGACACATCGTCGAATACCTCCTTGAGGCCCTCCTTGAGGAACCAGTCGTAGGAATTCTTCTGGATCTCGATCAGGTTCGGCATCTCGAGAACCTCGTTGATGTGAGCGAAGCTCATGCGCGTGTTTTTGCCAAGCTGTACCGGCTTAACATTCACCATTGACTCAACCACTCCATTCATAGATTTTGGCCCATGTTCTTAAGACAAAATAGCTTAAAAACGCTGAAAAAAATATCCGTTCATGTTAAAATTTCAGATTATGCTTGATTCTTTGCGGATTATGTGTTATAATTCGCAAAAGAAGACGAAACCGCATATCTATCCATGATGATACATTATAATATAATACACTATATTGTATGGATTGTCAAGCATTTCCCATCGTTTTTTTCCGTATCCCGTATAAAAAGCGCGCGGCTGCACAGTTTCCCTGTGCAGCTGTTTTTATTCCGCTGATCCGTCCGACAGCGTCGGCGCACGCAGCCCCCGCTTTCCGGCGCATCCGCACCCCGCGCGGCGGCGCGGCTTTTCCCGCCCCGGCGCCACGCGCATGCGCGCTGAAAAACACAGGCAGGCTGCGAACCGCCTTCTGTGCGGACGCCGCCTGCCTGTTCTATTTCTGTTTTTTGAAAGCCGGATTCACTTTTCCGCCTGCTCCGCTTCGTCGCAGGAGCAGATCGAATCGAACGTATACGAATCGAGCCGGTCGCGCACGAGCTTCGAGATCTCGCTGTAAATGCTGTGCAGCCGGCAGTCCGTGCGGTGGCAGCTGTAGCTCTCCCCCTGGCAGCGGGAAAGCATGTACGGGCCCTCCACGGCCTCGATTACGCGGCGCAGCGTGATCTCCTGCGGCGGCTGCGCGAGCTTGTAGCCGCCTTTCGCGCCCTTGTAGGAGCAGACGATGCCGTCCGCCACCAGCGTGCGCAGGATCTTCAGCGTGAAGCGCAGCGTTACATTCGTTTTTTCCGATATGGTTTTGGCGTCGATCTTCTCCGGATGCATCGCGAGAAACTCGACGATCCGCACGGCGTAATCCGCCTCCAGCGTCATATGCATACCAAAGCGTCCTTTCCGGATCAGTCAAGGAAATCCTTCAGCTTCTTGCTGCGGCTCGGGTGGCGCAGCTTCCGCAGCGCCTTCGCCTCGATCTGGCGGATGCGCTCGCGCGTGACGTTGAACTCCTTGCCGACCTCTTCCAGCGTGCGGCTTCTGCCGTCCTCCAGGCCGAAGCGCAGGCGCAGCACCTTTTCCTCACGCGGCGTCAGCGAATCGAGCACGTCGCCGAGCGTTTCGCGCAGCAGCGTGTGCGAGGCCGCGTCCGCCGGGGCGGGCGCCTCGTCGTCCGGGATGAAGTCGCCGAGGTGGCTGTCCTCCTCCTCGCCGATCGGCGTCTCGAGCGAAACCGGCTCCTGCGCGACGCGCATGATCTCGCGGACCTTGTCCACCGGCATGTCGAGCTCCTCGGAGATCTCGTCTGCGGTCGGCTCGTGGCCGGTCGTGTGCAGAAGCTGGCTCGAGACCTTCTTCACCTTGTTGATCGTCTCGACCATGTGCACCGGGATGCGGATCGTGCGGGCCTGGTCGGCGATCGCGCGGGTGATGGCCTGGCGGATCCACCACGTCGCGTAGGTGGAGAACTTGAAGCCCTTCGTGTAGTCGAACTTCTCAACAGCCTTGATCAGGCCGAGGTTGCCCTCCTGAATCAGGTCGAGGAACTGCATGCCGCGGCCGAGGTAGCGCTTCGCAATGCTGACGACCAGGCGCAGGTTCGCCTCCGAAAGGCGCTTCTTCGCCGCCTCGTTGCCGTCCTTGATCGCGATCGCGAGCTTGATCTCCTCCTCGGGGGTCAGAAGCGGGACGCGGCCGATTTCCTTCAGATACACCTTGACCGGGTCGTCGATCGCGACGCCCTCCATGCCCATGCCGTTTTCCAGCTCCGCCGTTTCGTTCGCAACCTTCGTCAGGTCCACGTCGTCGATCTGGATATCGCCGAAGTCCTCGATGATCTCCACGCCGTGCGATTCGAGCGTATCGTAGAATTTTTCAATGTGCTCGGGGTCGAAGTCGAGCTCGCCGAGCGCGTCGAGAATCTCCTTTGTCGTGAGCTGTCCCTTGCTCTTGCCGAGCTCGATCAGCTCGCGGATGACGGTCTTTTTATCCTGTGCTGCCATAGTGCATCAAACCTTTCCTGTATTTTCCCTTATTCCTTCAAGATCTCTCGATCCGTTTATTTCTTCTGCCTGCGCAGCGCTTCAAACTGCGCCTGAAGCTGCGCGGGGTCGCTCGCGCGGATCGCGTCCGCATCCGAAAGGCCGCCCTCGCTCAGAATGATCTGCGCGAAGCGCTCGGCGTCCTCGGCCGTCGTGCCGCTGCTCTCCCTCAGGATCGCCGCGACGCGCCCCATCTCGTCCGGCGTGCATTCCGCCGAAAAATCGCTGATTCCCGGCGCATTCGCCGTTTCTCCGTTTATAATCTTTCCCAGCAGGCTCTGATATAACCGGCGATTGAAGCTCGTGACGAATTTTTCCGGCGGTATTTTTTCCTTGAGGACCGGCGCCAGCTCGTTGTGCGCGAACAAACACGCGATCAGCCGCTCCTCGGCGTTTGCAACGCGCAGATGCCGCCGCTTTTCCGGGTTCACCTCGTCCCGGCGCGCCGAGAGCGCCTCGGTCGTCTCGCGCAGCTGCCGCTTCTGCGCGGCGCGGCTTTCCTGCCGCACGCTGCGCTTCAGCTGCGTGAGGATCGCGTTCTTGTCGACGCCGAGCTCATTCGCAAGGCGGCCGACGTACACGTCGCGCTCGATCGCGTTGTCGAGCTTCGCGAGCACGTTGACGGCCTCCATCAGGTACTGCACCTTGCCGTCGCCGGTCTCCAGATCGAAGCCCTGCCGGAGCTTGCCGAGCCGGTATTCGACGTCGTTGCCGCATTCTTCGATCAGCCTGCGGAAGCGCGCCGCGCCCTCCTCGCCGTAGGCGTTGATGAACTCGTCCGGGTCCTTGTTGCCCGGCACCGTCATCACGCGCACGAGCAGCCCCGCGTCGCGCAGGATCGGGATCGCGCGCTGCGCGGCCTTCTGCCCGGCCTCGTCGGAATCGTAGCAGATCACGACCTCCTTCGCGTACCGGGCCATCACGCGCGCCTGCTCGGCGGTCAGCGAGGTGCCGAGCGAAGCGATCGCGTTTTCAAAGCCGGCCTTGTGCAGCGAGATCACATCCATATAGCCCTCGGCCAGAATCAACCGCCCGTTGTCGAGCGCGTTTTTCGCGAAATTCATCGCGAACAGGCCGCTGCTCTTGTGGTAGACCGGCGTGTCCGAGGTGTTGATGTACTTCGGCTTCTCGTCGGTCAGGATGCGCCCGCCGAACGCGACGACGTTGCCGCGCAGGTCGATGATCGGAAACATGACGCGGGCGTGGAAGCGGTCCATCGCGCGGCCCGAGCGGGTCTGCACCGCGACGTTCGCCTGGATCATCTCGCTTTCGGAATACCCCTTCGCGCGCAGGTGGTTGACGAGCGCAAAGCGGCTTTCCGGCGCCCAGCCGAGCCCGAAATGCCGGATCATGTGCATCGGCAGCCGGCGGCGCGCAAAGTAGTCGAGCCCCGGCCTGCCCTCGGGCTTCAAAAGCGAGGCGTGGAAAAAGCGCGCCGACTCGCGGTTGATCTCCAGCACGCGCTGCCGCAGGCGGGACATCGAATCGTCCACGCCCTGCTCGGGCACCTGCAGGCCCGCGCGCTGCGCGAGCAGCTTGACCGCCTCGATATAGTCCAGATTTTCAATTTTCCGGATAAACGTGATCACGTCGCCGCCCGCGCCGCAGCCGAAGCAGTAAAACGACCCGTTTTCCGTATACACGTTGAACGACGGGGATTTCTCGTTGTGAAACGGGCAGAGCCCCACCATGTTTTTCCCGCGCCGTTTCAGGTTGACATACGAGGACACGATGTCCACGATGTCCGAGCGGGATTTGAGTTCCTGCATGAACGCTTCAGGCAGTGCCAAATCACCGCCTCCTTTCAAAACGCCCTCAGACCGGTGTGCCCCAGGCCTTCGGGATAAAGAGATTGCTGTACAGATCGACGGCAAAGCGGTCCGTCATGCCGGCGATGTAATCGCACGCCGCCTGCTCCTTCCCGTCCGCCTCCGCGATCTCGCGCATGCTTTCGGGCAGGCGGTCCGGGTGGCGCACGTAGTAGCCGAACAGGCTCTCGATCAAATGCGGCACCTTTTTTTCCTCGCGCTTTGCGTAGTCGTTCAGGTAGACCGCCTCATACATGAATTCGTGCAGCGCGTCGTACGCCTCAAGCACGTCGGCATCCATGCCGACGACGCCGGCCGGGCTGTTGCGGATCAGCGACGTGACCATCGTCGTGATGCGCTTGTTCTTCGTGTCGCCGAGCACGGCGGTGATGTCCCGCGGGATGTCCGACTCGCGGATGACGCCTGCGCGGATCGCATCGTCGATGTCGTGGTTCATATAGGCGATCTTGTCCGCCCAGCGGATGATGCGGCCCTCCATCGTCCGGGCCTCCTGCCCGGTCGTGTGGCAGCGGATGCCGTCGCGCACCTCAAAGGTCAGGTTCAGGCCGCGGCCGTCGTTCTCGAGCCGCTCCACAACGCGCACGCTCTGCTCGTAGTGGCGGAAGCCGTTCGGCATCAGCCGGTTCAGCGCCCGTTCGCCCGCGTGGCCGAACGGCGTGTGGCCGAGGTCGTGGCCGAGCGCCACCGCCTCGGTCAGGTCCTCGTTGAGCCTGAGCGCCCGGGCGATCGTCCGCGCGATCTGCGCGACCTCGAGCGTGTGCGTCAGGCGCGTGCGGTAATGGTCGCCCTCCGGCGAGAGGAACACCTGCGTCTTGTGCTTCAGCCGCCGGAACGCCTTGCAGTGGATGACCTTGTCGCGGTCGCGCTGGTACGGCGTGCGGATCGGGCACTCCGCCGCCTCGCGCACCCTGCCGCGCGTGTTTTCGGAAAGCGCCGCGTACGGCGAGAGGATCTCCCGCTCGATGCGCTGCGTCTCCTCGCGAATGCTCAACGCCCTGTTTTCCATTATGTACCACCGTGTTCCTTTCCCCGGCGCGCAATTTCCGTGCGCCCGGGCCGACTGCGCCGGCCGCGCCGGCACAGATCCGATATGTACAAGGCAAATTTCCCGTGAAAAGCGCTTTCAAAAAGCCCCCTATTATATGTTATACGCCGCAAACGCCAAAATTACTTCTTTATTTGCAAAATTACTCGCAAAATTCAAAATATTTTTTCCCGGTCTCCTCCGCCGCGACCTGTCCGTTCGTCGCATCGGCGAGCTTTTTGTCGAAGCTGCCGCGGTCCTCGGGGGCCATGTGAAAGCAAAGCGCCACCTTTTCCTCGAACACCGTGTCGTCCACGACGCCGCCGCATTCGGGCACGAGCGCCGCCACGCGGCCGTACTGGCTGTAATCGCAGACGACGCGGAGCATCAGGCATTCGCGCATCGTGACGATCCCCGCCGCCTGCAGGGCGATCGACGCCGTGTGCGAATAGGCGCGCACGAGCCCGCCGCCCCCGAGCAGGATGCCGCCGAAGTAGCGCGTCGCAACCACGACGACGTCGGTGACGCCGCTCTTCTGCAGCACGTCGAGCACCGGTATGCCGGCGGTGCCCTGCGGTTCGCCGTCGTCCGAATAGCGCATGATGCCGCCGCGCAGGATATAGGCGTACACATTGTGGGAAGCATCCCAGTGCTTCGACCGCTTTTCCGCGATGAAGGCCAGCGCCTCCGCCTCGGTCGAAACGGGCTTCGCGTAGCCGATGAACCGCGAGCGCTTCTCGACGAAATCGTCCTCCGCCTCGTGCAGAACCGTTTTATATTGTGCCATGACCGGCGCCTCCTTCCCCATGCCGCCCGCTTTCCGGACGAAAAACGGGCGATGCTGCAAAGCACCGCCCTAAACAACCGTATGATGAATTACTTCGTGATACCGTAGCGCTTTTTGAACATGTCAACGCGGCCGCTCGTATCAACCAGCTTCTGCTTGCCCGTATAGAACGGATGGCACTTGGAGCAAATTTCAACGCGGATGTCCTTCTTCGTGGAACGCGTGTGAATCACATTGCCGCATGCGCAGGTAATGGTCGTTTCCTGATAGTCCGGATGAATATTTTTCATATCTGTCACCTCTTTCGGTTGATCTCTGCGGTTATTAAGTTAACACTTAAACATAGCGCTAATAATGTTAGCACAAAACCGCGGAAATTGCAAGGCCTTTTCGAAAAAACTTTTTATTCGCCCGCATCCTTATCCAGCAGGATGCGCAGCATCCGCTCGGGATTTTCGAGAAAGCTGCGCGTGACCGTGAAATGCTCCGTCTCGCGGTACGGCACGGAGCGGATCCCCGCCCCGGTGATCTCCAGCACCTCCGCGCCCGGAAACGCCATGAGAATCGGCGAATGGGTCGAGATGATGAACTGCGAGCCCGCTTCCGTCAGGCGGTCGATCTCCCCCATCAGCGTCAGCAGGCGCATCGGCGAGAGCGCGGCCTCCGGCTCGTCGAGCAGGTAGAGCCCGTGCCCGCGGAAGCGGTTCTGCACGAGTGCGAGGAAGCTCTCCCCGTGCGACTTCTCGTGCAGCGAGCCGCCGTAGACGCTCGAAAGCGCCTTCGACAGCGCGGGGATCTCGTCGAGCGTATCGATGTAGCTCGCGGCGTTGTAAAAGCTCTCCGCCCGCAGGAAAAAGCCGTCCTTCGGGTAGGCCGACCGCACGACGGTCAGCGCCGCGCCGAGCTCGGAATGCGTCTCGCGCGTCGAAAAGCTGAAGTTTCGCGAGCCGCCCTCGGGGTTGAAGCCGCAGGCCACCGCGACCGCCTCCAAAAGCGTCGACTTACCCACGCCGTTTTCGCCGACGAGGAACGTCACGTCGCTGTGAAACTCCAGGCGGCCGGCCGTTTCCAGATAGCGGACCGCCGGCACATCGTGCAGATAGGAATCCGCTGCAAGCGCGCCGGTCAGCTCGATCCGGCGCACAAATCTGCGTTTCATTGCTTTCCCCCTCAGCCGACGTACGCGATGTACTCCTCGAGGCACATCGAGAGCCTGCGCATCGCAGCCGCGTTTTCCGGCCCGACGTAGCGCAGCACGAGGTCGTTCTGCTCGACGCCCGTGTAATCCGCCTTCCCCGCCGGATAGCGAAACACGAAGCCGTACGCGCCCATGTGGCTCTGCAGCCAGCCGTACGCCGCCGTACCGGCGAAATCCTCCGCATCGCCCGCGAGCGTCACGCAGAGGCCGGTCTGCATGTCCGACTCGCCGGGCGCCGGCACCGTGCGCTTTGCATCCTCGCGCGCCATGATGATCGTCGAGCCGGCCGCCTGCAGCGCTTCGACCTGCTTTTCGTAGAGCGATTCCTGCGCGCTGTAGGAGACGTACCCGGCGTCAAACTGCAGTTCAATGCCGTCCGCCTGCGCCGTCTCGACGAGCATCGAGAGCGCGGGCGCGATCCGCTCGTCCACCTCCACGCCGGCCGTCTCGGCCAGAACGGGCGCAAAGTCGCTTTCGGCCGGATGCGCCTCGTTGATGACGAACAGGTTGAAATCGTCCCCGTACAGCGGCAGGCCCGTTTCCTCGTCATAGCCGACCGGCTGCGCCGAAGCTTCCGCCGCCTCCCCGTCGGCCTGCGCGGAGATCGGCGAAGGCTCGAGCGTCTTCATGACGGAGGGGACGATCCAGGTAAACACCACCGCCACGGCGGCAAAAACCACCAGCAGCGCGAGCAGGACGCCCACGATCCGCTTGGAAACCGCGACCTGCCGCACGCGCGCGTAATCCGGCTTGTAGATCACCCTGCGCCTGCGCCGCCTTCTGGTCGGCCGCCTGCGCCGCACACCGCTGCGCACATTTCTGTTCCTTTCCTCCATGCCCGCTCCTTTCCGGCGGCTCCGCCGCACTTTTCCGATACTTCCTATTATACGGACGCACCGGCAAAAAGCAAGCCCCGCAGGCCGCCTGCGGCAAAATTCACCGCCGGATCCCCGTCACGGCAGGCGGCGGACCGGAAGGCGCAGCACCGTGCGCAAACGCGCCGGCGCGGTGCGCCGCGGGTCGCCGCTGCCCGAAACCGCGATGTAGCGCGTCTGCGGCACGTCGATCAGGCCGGGCGTGCGCGGCGGCAGATAAAATTCCCTGTATTCCTTTTTGTAGTCGAACGCCATGCTCATTCCCCCTTCAGGTTCCGCACGCGCTGCGCGATCGAATCCGCAAACGCCGCGTCGGAAAGCTGCGGGTCGCGCGTCGACCACCAGATTTCGCACGGCAGCTTTTCACAGCCGGCGCAGGTCGCGCGGTGATTCCTGTTGACCGCGCACGCGTAGATCGGGCACGCCCGGCCCGGCGGCGCATGGAACACCTTGCCGGCCAGCGCGTTGCAGCCCGCGCATGCGCTGCCGAAAAACGCGCAGTCCCCGCACTCTGTGCCGCAGCAGGTCAGCCCGAGCGCTTCGCGCTGCCGCTTCTTCGGCAGGCCGCCGAGCACGAGCCGGTACGACTCGTCGAGCATCGCGCGCAGCGTGTCGTCCGGCACCGCGCCGTCCGGATTGACCGAGTTCCAGTGCACCTTGTCGCTGTAATAGCCCGGGATCACATCCCCGGCGTACTGCGCGCGCAGAAACTCGCCGTTCATCGGCTCCAGCCGCAGGTTGATGTAATACGGTCTGCCCGCGTCGTCCAGACAGACTGCGGCGAACATTTTGCCGCCGATGTGGTAGCGCACCCAGTTCCACACCGGCTGCAGGTCCTTCGTCACGCCGCGTTTCTGCAGCAGGTAAGCGTCCAGCCAATCATACTTCATGTTCCGTTCCCCTTTCTTCCTACAATTCTTGTTCTAATTCTTCATACAATGCCTGCATACGCCGGATGGCCGCGCGCAGCGCTTCGCGCACGTCCGCAGGCTCCAGCAGCACGGCCTTCTCCCGGAAGGTCAGCAGCCACGTGACAAGCTCCTCCCGGTTCGTATAATCCGCCTCGAACAGGAGCCGTCCGTCCGGCTGCACCGTAAAGCAGCCGGCGCCGAACTCCTCCACAAGCCGCCACTTGCATTCCGGCGCAAACAGCGCCTTCACGCGGATGCCGCCCGGGAAGATCCGCTCATTGCGCAGGTCCGGCAGCGGCACGGGCCGCTTCTCGAACGTCTCGTCCGTCGCGCGCAGGCCGTCCATGCGGTTCAGCTTGAACAGGCGGAAATCCGCGCGCTTTTCGCAGTAGCCCCAGACGTACCAGCTCGACCAGCGGAAAATCAGGTAGTACGGCTCCACGGTGCGCACGGTCTCGCCGCCCGGCGCGTAATACGTGAAGCGGATCCGGCGCGCGCCGTCGATCGCGCTGCGGATCTGTTCGATCTTCGGCGCAAGCGAATCGCGGTACCACGCGGAGAGGTCGATCAGCACGGACTGGTCGCCTGCCAAAAAATCCGACGACCCGGCCGCGAGCTTTTCCATGAGCTGGCCGTAGCGGTTCGTGCCGTTGACGCTGTCGAGGCTGCGCAGGCCCGCCAGAATGTCCCGCATCTCCGCGCCCGTGAGCAGCGTGCGGTCCAGCTTGTAATTCTCGAGAATGGAGATGCCGCCGTTTGCGCCCTGCCGCGTGGCGATCGGAATCCCGGCCCGGCAGAGCGCCTCCAGATCCCGGCCGATTGTGCGGCGCGACACCTCGAACCGCGCCGCAAGCTCCGGCGCGGTGACCGTATCCCGCTGCAGCAAAATCGACAGAATGCCGATGAGCCGGTCGATTTTCATGGTTCGGACGCTCCTTTCTCTCGCTTTAATTGTACACGGGAAAACCGGACATCTGTATGTCCTGTTTTCAGTATAGCAGAAAATTTCTTTTTGACAATCCGCCCAAAGCCGCCGCGGCCTTTTGCAAAGCTTTTCTTTTCGGGCATGAGAAAAGGCCCCCGGCTGAAAGCGAACTGCACCCCGCTTGCCGTCCAGCATATTACGCCGGCTGACAAACGGGGTGCAGTTCAGGCCCATCCGCTTATTCCTTTTTCGATTCGCTTTCGGTGCTTTCGGCGCCGCCGGAGGACTTTCCGCTGTGAACGATCAGGTTCGTGACGATGCCGACAATCAGCGCGACCGCAAGCGACGTAATGTTGAGCAGCGCGCCGCCCGTGATCGGGTTGCGGCCGAAGCCGAAATACAGG
>DSLFC04101__coassemble_506_pt1 | contig 26211 bp, 24 predicted proteins | sample DSLFC04101__metabat2_high_PE_006 | metagenome-assembled genome bin DSLFC04101
AGAGCCATGTACGCAAAGTGAAGGTGGCACAGAATACTTGCGAGTATACTTTGCATCTCCCTTTGATTTGGAAGGACTATCAGATTATATCTATAAGGCGTTTGAGAATTGTTATAAATCTATGGAGGAATACGCATCGTTTAATTACTATAGAATGCAAGATCTCGAAAACAGTGTGCGCTTAATGTGTGCTTTGTCAAACGAAGAAGTATCTTCTTTGTTGAATAACGCAAGAAAACACGATTATGCGCCGATATCCCTTCCCGTAAAAACCGAACCTCAAATTTCTCGTGATGAGGTTGTAATTGCCGCTGTTCATAATCGAGTTCCGCTGAAAGAAATCCGGAATGCAGGAAATTGGGATAAGGGTTTTAAAATGGGATTTCCGTATTGGGAGAAAGGCGAAGAGGAACGCAAAAACGGAAATCTTGAATTGGCAGTTGAATTATTTGATAAGGCTCGCCTAAACGGATATGCTGCTCCGGCATTGTATAATTCTTATGCGTTGGCATACCGGCAATTAAAGGATTACAGCAATGAAATAGCAATATTGGATGAAGGTATTGCAAGGATGCCAGATCAATCCGGTACATGGGAAGCTCGAAAAGACAAAGCAATAAAACTGCTTTTTGCTCAGCAAGAAAACGAAAGAAAGGCAGCCGAAAAGGCGAGACAAAAAGCTGAGAGAATAGCGCAAAAAGAAGCTGTTGTATCTGCACCGAAACGATCCCGCGGCAGAGCGATTCTGCAAATGGACGACGATGGGAATATCATAAAAGAGTTTAGCACAATAGCTGCTGCCGTGCAGGAAGTGGGGGTAAATTCTAAAAGCATTCGAGATGCGGCTAATGGCGTTCAAAAGCGGGCGGGCGGCTATCGCTGGATGTATAAAGAGTAAGGAATGTGTCTATGCCAGATAACAGAAATGCAAACGACCGACCATTGTAAAAAAGAAAATGGGGTAGGCTGGTATTGAAAATCAGTATGTTTTTCAGAAAAATCCGAAAAGCATTTCCTTTTTGCGGATTGTGTGGTATACTAAGCGGCAGAAAGACAAATTCCCGAGGAAAGGAGGCCTTTGCAGTGAAATACGTCTGTGATGTCTGTGGTTGGATCTACGACGAAGAGGACGGCTATCCCGAAGGGGGCATCGAGCCCGGCACCAAGTGGGACGACCTCCCGGATGATTTTGTCTGCCCGCTCTGCGGCGTCGGCAAGGATTCCTTCAGCGCAGAATAATGCTCAAAGGCGGAGGAAGCCGAAAGCTTTCCCCGCCTTTTTTCTGTCCGCCCGCGCGGCGGACGCAGATTATGGAATTTGATTGGAAAACGGTATGCGAAATCTGAACGAAATTTATGCGGCGCTGCCCGTGCGCCTGCTGCCGTGGTACCGGGAAAACGCGCGCGACCTGCCCTGGCGGCGCAGCCGCGAGCCGTACCGCGTGTGGGTCTCGGAGATCATGCTCCAGCAGACGCGCGTCGAAGCGGTCGTCGGCTATTACAACCGGTTTATGGAGGCGTTCCCGGATGTGCAGGCGCTCGCCGCCGCAGAGGAAAGCCGGGTCCTCAAGCTCTGGGAGGGCCTCGGCTACTATTCCCGCGCGCGCAACCTGCAGAAGACGGCGAAGCTGCTCGTCGAAACGCGCGGCGGGCGCTTCCCGGATACGGCGGCGGAGCTGCAGAAGCTGCCGGGGATCGGCGCGTACACGGCCGGCGCCGTCGCGTCGATCTGCTTTGAGCGGCCGAGCGCCGCGGTGGACGGCAACGTCCTGCGCATCATCGCGCGCATCACGGCCGAGGCGCGCGCGGTCGACCTGCCCGCGGTCCGGCGGGAGATCGCCGCGCGGCTGGAGGCGGTCTATCCCGCGGGAAACTGCGGGATGTTCACGCAGGCGCTGATGGAGCTCGGGGCCTGCGTCTGCACGCCGAAGAACCCGGACTGCGCGCGCTGCCCGATGCGTGGCGTCTGCGCGGCGCAGGCGGCGGGCCGCGCGCTGCATTTTCCCGTGAAGCTGCCGAAGGCGGAAAAGCGCGTGGAGGCGCGCACCGTGTTCCTGCTGCGCTGCGGGGAGACCTGTGCCATCCGCCGCCGCCCCGAAACGGGCCTGCTCGCCGGGCTGTGGGAGTTCCCGAACTGCGCCGGCGCGCTGACCGTGGACGAGGCCGTGCAGTGGGCCGAAGCGCAGGGCGCGTCGCCGTTCGACGTCGTCCGCGCGGTCCGCAAGACCCACATCTTCACGCACATCCGCTGGGAGATGACGGGCTATGTGCTCGACTGCGCCGAAAAGCCCGACGCATTTGCGTGGGCGGATTTTGCGGCGCTCACCGAAACCTACGCGCTGCCGACGGCGTTCCGCATGTTTCTGGAAGCGCTCGGAATGCCGGAATAAAAGCCCGGAACTCCGGCAAAGGAACCCGAAAACAGAAACTGCGGAAACAGAGATCCCGGAATATAAAGAGAGCCGAGAAGCACAAAACGCTTCCCGGCTTTTTTGTACGGCGCGCGGCAAAAAACAAGCACAAAACTGCGGGCGGGAGCGCCGGGACAGCTTTGTGCTTTTAAGGGCGATTATTCAGCGAGTGCGCGGGTCAGCCAGGCGTCGGCAATATCCAGCGCCAGGTACAGGCCGTTCTTTTCGCTCGTTTTGATGATCTGCTTGCGCGTGCGGATCTCCGGATCGGTGTACATCAGCTGCACGATGCACTTGTCGGCAATTTCCATATCGTCAAGCGGCTTCTTCGTTTTGATATCGATCTTGATCACATACTTATCCGTCATGTTCCCGAGGTACAGGGTGTCGCCGCAGCGGACGAGCGGCTTGCCGCGGTACGTGGGAAACGCAGCTTTCTTGCTCTCACTCATTGTATCACCATCTTTCATCGAATTGTGCGTCCTCAGACTATTTTTAAGTATACCATATCCACCGTGAAAAAACAAACATTATTTTTCAAAACAAAACCGCCGGCGGAAACCCCGTGCGGCGGTTTTGGCTCTGCGTATTATTCGCCCAGATATGTGCGCACCATAGCCTTGAGAAGCTCGTCGCGGTCGATCTTGCGGATCAGGCTGCGCGCGTTGTTGTGCGTTGTGATGTAGGTCGGATCTTCCGAGAGGATATATCCCACGATTTGGCTGATCGGGTTATATCCTTTTTCCTTGAGCGCATCGTAGACCAGCGTCAGAATCTGCTGCATATCGGGCTGCTGCAGCGCTTCAAAATTGAAGGTTTGGGTGTGGTCTGTAAAATTGTCTGCCATGTGGAACACCTCCTCGCCGGCAGAATTCAGGGCGTGCCGCGCCCTATATTCAAGTGTATGCCGGAAATAAAGCGATATTTGCCTTTTGCAAAAAAGCTTTGAGATAAGCATACCGCAAAAAGGCGAAAATTGCAAGAGGTGCCGGAATTATTTACAAATTCTTTTTATCTGAGCGTGACGCCCATCGCGCCGAGCCGCTCGACGATCGTGTCGACCCAGCCCTGCACCTCCGTTTTCGAAAGCGTCTTCTCCATCGAGGAGAACGTGAAGCGGAGCGTGATGCTCTTCACGGCGCCGGTGTACGAGTCGATCAGCGCGACCTTCTTCAGAAGCGGCGTGACGTCCGCCCAGGCCGCCGCGAGCGCGCTGTAGGTCTGCGTGTCGGAGACGACGAGGGAGAGGTCGATGTCGATACCCGGGAACTTCGAGGGCTCGTCGTAGCGGATGACGGATGCGGGCAGCGCGGAGAACGCGTCCATGTCGAGCTCTGCCGCAACGACGACGGCCTTCTTGTCGATTTTCGACTGCACGGCCGGGTGGATGACGGTGATGAAGCCGAGGCACACGTTGTCGAGCCAGATCTCCGCCGTGTTGCGCGGGTGCTGCCAGTTGTGCTTCGCCTCGGCGATGCGGAACTCGAACGGGCGGTGCTTGAGCTCGGTCGCGATCGAGGCCATCAGGTCGCGCAGGCCGAGGTAAACGTCCTTTTCGGAGCGCGTGCGGCTGTACAGGGCGACGCCGAGGTGCTTGCGCTCGTTGCACAGGCCGTCCTCGCGGAGCCCTTCGACGACGCGGGCGATTTCGAAAATGCCGAATTCGTTCGCGTACGATTTGTTTTCGTTGACGTAGCTGATCATCGTCGGCACCATCGAGCGGCGCAGCACGACGTGGTCGGGCGTCATCGCGTTGATGACGCGCACATTGTCCTCGATCTCGATGTTCAGCTCCTTGTATTTCTTCGCGTCGCACCAGATGTACGAGTGCACCTCGTGCAGGCCGTAGCGCTGGACGAGCAGGTCCTTCGCGAAGCGGTCGTCGTTGCTGTTCACGGTGCGCAGCACCGGCGCGAGCGCGCTCTTCGTCGAGGTGATCTTGAAGTTGTCGTAGCCGTAGATGCGCGTGATCTCCTCGATGATGTCGGCCTTGATCGTGACGTCCTTCGTCGCGCGCCAGGACGGCACGTGCACGGTGAAGGTCTCGCCGGAAAGGCTCGCGTTGAAGCCGAGCGCGTTCAGCGTGTTCAGGATCTGCTCGTTCGAGATGTCGATGCCCGTGTAGCGGTCGACGTATTTCTTGTCGAAGCTCAGGTCGATTTTGTCGTAGTGCCGCACGTAGACGTCGGTCATCGCGGAGATGATCTCGACGCCCGGGTCGATCTCGGTGAGCAGCTGCATGAAGTGCTCGATGGCCGTCGTCGTCAGCTCGGGGTCGAGCGTCTTCTCGTAGCGCATCGAGGCGTCGGTGCGCAGGCCGAGGCGCGTCGAGGACTTGCGCACGCTGACCGCGTCGAAGTTCGCGGACTCGAGCAGCAGGCTGTCGGTGTCGTCCTCGATCTCGGAGCTGAGGCCGCCCATGATGCCGGCGATCGCGACCGGCTCGCCCTTCGAGCAGATCATCAGCGTGTTTTCGTCGACGCGGCGCTGCACGCCGTCGAGCGTCTCGAAGTCGAACGGCTTGTCGAAGCGCTTGACCTGGATCGAATCGACCTTCGCGCAGTCGAACGCGTGCATCGGCTGGCCGAGCTCGAGCATCAGGTAGTTCGTCAGGTCGGCCAGCAGGTTGATCGCGCGCATGCCGCAGTAGAACAGGCGGATGCGCATGTCGACCGGGCTGACCTTCTTTGTGATATTGCGCACCTTGAGGCCGGTGTAGCGGAAGCACAGCTCGCGGTCGATGACGTCGATGTCGATCGGCGCGAGGTCCTTGTACGGCGTGAGGTCCATGCGGGTGACGGGCTTCAGCGCGCGGCCGGTCAGTGCGGCGAACTCGCGCGCGATGCCGTAGTGGCCCCACAGGTCGGGGCGGTTCGTCAGGGACTTGTTGTCCACCTCAAAGACGACGTCGCGGATCGCGTACGCCTCGGTGACCGGCGTGCCCAGCGGCAGGTCGTCGGTGATCTCCCACAGGCCGCTGTGGTCGGCGCTGATGCCGAGCTCCTTCTCGGAGCAGCACATGCCGTGCGATTCGACGCCGGCGATCCTGGCGCAGGTGATCGCCGTGCCGCCGACCTTGCCGCCCTCGCGGGCAAACGCGACGGTCATGCCCTCGCGCACGTTCGGCGCGCCGCAGACGCAGTCGTAGACCTTGTCGCCGGCGTCCACCTTCAGCAGGTGCAGCTTTTTCGAATCCGGATGGTTTTCGACGGAGAGGATGCGCGCGACGACGACGTTCTCGATGTCGCCGCCCATATGGTAAACGTCCTCGACTTCCGCCGTGGAAAGCGTGAACTGGTGGATCAGCTTTTCAAGGTCGAGGCCGGAAAGGTCAACGAAGTCGTTGACCCAGTTCATTGAAATCAGCATGTGAAACGACTCCCTTCCTGTTTATTCGTGGTTGAACTGTGCGAGCGCCTTCAGGTTGCCGCTGTTGAGGTCGCGGATGTCCTTGAGGCCGTAGCGCATCATGGCCAGGCGCGTCAGGCCGAGGCCGAAGGCGAAGCCCGTGTACGCCTCGGGGTCGATGCCGCCGTCGCGCAGCACGTTCGGGTGGATCATGCCGCAGGGGCACAGCTCGATCCAGCCGGAGCCGTGGCAGGTGGAGCAGCCCTTGCCGCCGCAGATGTGGCAGCTGATGTCGAGCTCGAAGCCCGGTTCAACGAAGGGGAAGAAGCCCGGGCGCAGGCGGACGTTGACGTCCTGCTTGAAGACCTTCGAAAGCATCGTCTTCATGAAGTAGATGAGGTTCGAGATCGAGATGTCCTTGTCGATCATGATGCCCTCCATCTGGAAGAACGTGTTCTCGTGGGAGGCGTCGGTGCTCTCGTTGCGGAAGCAGCGGCCCGGGAAGATCGCGCGCAGCGGCGCGCCGTACTTGCGCATGATGGCGTTCTGCGCCGCGGAGGTGTGCGTTTTCAGAAGCTGGCCGTTGTCGAGGTAATACGTGTCCTGCATGTCGCGGGCCGGGTGGTGCTTCGGGATGTTGAGCGCCTCAAAGCACTCGTAGTCGGTGACGATCTCCTTGTAATCCTCCACCGTGAAACCCATCGAGGCGAAGATCTCCTCGAGCTCGCGCTGTACGAGCGTGATCGGGTGATAGGAGCCGAAATCCGTCTCCGCCGGCAGCGTCACGTCGTACTGCTCGGCGCTGTTGACGAGCCGGTCCTCCTCGGCCTTGCGGATCGCTTCGACCTGCGCGGTGATCTTCTCATCGACCTCGCGCTTCAAAAGGTTGATCATCTGGCCGAATTCCTTCTTCTCCGCACCGGAAAGGTCCTTGAGGCCCTTCAGAAGCTCGGTGACGGAACCCTTTTTGCCGAGATAGGCGACGCGGATCTTTTCCACCGCGTCGCTGTCGCACACGGCGGAAAGCTCCGTCTCGAATTTCTGACGCAGCTCGGCAATGTTTTCTCTGATGCCCATAATTCTGAATGTCCTTTCGTAAAAGTATTTTCCGTTTGCACCGGGGCAAAGGCAAAAGAAAAGGCCCGCCCCATGCCAAACACATGGGGCGAGCCGGAAAGCTCGCGGTACCACCCAATTTCGGTGCCAACACACCCTCTAAAGCCCGTAACGGTGCTTCTCCGTCGGCGCCTACTCCGTTTCAGATCCGTCCGGCGGCGCCGCAGGCGGCAAGGCCGCGCGTGCGCGCCGGGGCGGGAGATGTTCAGCGCCGCCGCTCCAAAGAGAACTTCGCCGGAAGACCGCACAGGCGCGCTTGCAGCCGACGGCGCACCCTCTCTGCCTGCGGAGCAGACCGGTTACTTTTCTTTTTCATCGCGTTTAGCGCTATTCTAGCACAACCGGCGGCTTTTTTCAAGTGTTTTTTCCGGACGTGTTTTCCGGCCGTGGGCGAAACGCGCGGTGTTCCAAGAAAATTAACAAAACTTGAGGTTGAACTTCCGCCTGGGCTGTGTTATAATGACGAAAATAGCGATTCGGAGTAAGGGAAGGTACAAAACAATGATGACAGACATTTTCGTGGAATATATGGTGAAGAAGAAGGTCGGGCCGAAGGATATCCTGATCTGTCTCGGCGCTTCGGTGCTCGCCGCGATCATCCTCTTCATCGGGCTGATGCTCACGCCGGTGCTGCCGATGCTCCCGTTCCTCGTGCTTTGCGGCGTGGTGTACGGCCTGTACTGGGTCATCTCCTCGCGCAGCGTGGAGTATGAGTACAGCATCACGAACGGTGACATCGCGGTCGACAAGATCACGAACCGCAGAAGCCGCAAGCGCCTCACGTCGTTCGACGCGAAGGCGATCGAGGAGATGGGCAAGTACACGGAGAACGCGCAGAAGCTCCGCGGCAGACGCGTCGACAAGACCTTTTTCGCCTCGCAGACCGACGACGGCAAGGACGCCTGGTACGTGATCGCGAAGAGCCGCAAGACGGGCCTGACGCTGCTCGTGTTCTCGCCGGACGACCGCTGCATCGACGCGATCAAGCCCTTCATGGACCGCCGCCTGAAGTTCGAAATTTTCGGGCGCAACTGAGCGCGGCTGCAACCGGCCGCAGAACGGGGAACGCGTAAACGGGAACCCATGACAGATAGAAAATACGATGGAAATTCGAAAGCGCATGGCTGCGGCCGTGCGCTTTTTCTATTTGTCCCGGCATAGCGTTCCGGGGCCGGCGCCCGCAGGAATGGCGGCGCAGGCTGGACGGCGGCGAAAGCGGCGCGGGAGCGGACGATTGCTTCTGAATACAATCGCGCGTAATCGCGCGTATTTTCTGTTGAAATTTCACCCGGATTTGTGTATGCTAGAAGTATCAAGATTCAGGACAGGGGTGTGCGGTTTTATGGTGGTTTTGAAGGCGGCGGAGATCCGCGGGCTCGAGGAGTGCGCAGTGGAATCCGGCGTTTCGATGGAGACGCTGATGGAGAACGCCGGTGCGGCTGCGGCGGAATATATCCGGGAGCAGATCGACGTGCGCGACAAGCGCGCGGTGATCCTCTGCGGCAAGGGCAACAACGGCGGCGACGGCTTTGTGATCGCGCGGCTGCTCTCGAAGGCCGGCGCGCAGGTGACGGTCGTGCTGATGCAGGGTGCGCCCGCGTCGGCGCTGGCCAAGCAGGCGTACGACAAGATGCACAAGGGCATCGAGATCATTCTGGCGCGCAACGCCGGAAAGCCGATCGACAGGGCCGACCTGATCGTCGACGCGGTGTTCGGCTTCAGCTTTCACGGCAGGCTGCCGCAGGCGATGCTCCCGGTCATCGAGCAGGCGAACGCTTCGAAGGCCCTGCGCGTTTCGGTCGACCTGCCCAGCGGCGTGGAGTGCGATACGGGCGCGGTGAACGGCGTCTGCTTCCGTGCGCAGCACACGGTGACGTTTACGGCGATGAAGCCGGCGTGCGTCGTCTACCCGGCGGCCGGCTTCTGCGGCCGCGCTGTCGTGCGGCAGGTCGGCATACGCCGGGAATTCCTGCAGCTTCTGCCGTACGACACGGCCTCGGTACAGCTCGGCGACCTCTGCGCGCTGTTCCCGAAGCGCGACCCCGAGGGACACAAGGGCACCTACGGGCGGCTGCTCATGCTCTGCGGCAGCATCGGCATGGCGGGCGCCTGCATCATGGCGGCCCGCGGCGCGCTGCGTTCGGGCGTCGGGCTTCTGAACCTCGCGGTTCCGCACGCGCTGTACCCGATTCTGGCACCGGCCGTGCCGGAGGCGGTGTTCACGCTGTACGACCCGGAGGAGACCGCCTTTGAAAGCGTCCTCGAAGCCCTCGGCAAGGCGAGCGCCTGTTTGATCGGCTGCGGCCTCGGCACCGCGCCGTATGCGGAGCGCCTGGTGCAGACGGTGCTCGAGCATGCGCAGTGCCCGCTGGTGCTCGACGCCGACGCGCTGAACCTGCTTGCAAAGGCGCCGGAGCGGTTGCGCACGCCGCGCGGGCCGGTCGTCGTCACGCCGCATCCGGGCGAAATGGCGCGGCTTTCCGGCCTGACGCCGGAGGAGCTGCGCGCGGACCGCATCCGGGCGGCGCGGGAATTCGCCGCGAAATACCGGGTGATCACGGTGCTGAAGGGCGCGGGCACGGTCACGGCCGCGCCGGACGGCGAGGTGCGCGTCAACACGACCGGCAACCCGGGCATGGCGAAGGGCGGCAGCGGCGACGTGCTTGCGGGCATGGTCGGCGCGCTGGCGGCGCAGGGCATGCAGCCGTTTGCGGCGGCGTACGCGGCCGTCTGCATCCACGGCGCGGCCGGCGACCGGTGCGCCGAAAAGCTCTCGCAGAGCGCGATGCTCCCGACCGACCTCATCGAGGCGCTGCCCGCGGTGTTCACGGAGATCGAGGGCAAGTCCTGATTTTTCTGCACAGATTCCACACGGCCGAATAAAATGGAACAGGCGCTGACAAATTTGATGTTTAAGCGTCCGCAAAACGGGCAAGAATAGGATCGAAAGATCAATTTCGGAGTGTGAAAACCGTGAACGTACGCAGAGGAGACATTTACTACGCAGATCTCAGCCCCGTCGTGGGCAGCGAGCAGGGCGGCGTCCGCCCGGTGCTGATTGTGCAGAACGATGTGGGCAACCGGTTCAGCCCGACGGTGATTGCCGCGGCGATCACGAGCCAGCGGGATAAGACGAACCTGCCCACGCATATTGCCCTGCATGCGGAGCGCACCGGGCTGCAGAAGGACTCCATCGTGCTGCTCGAGCAGGTCAGAACGATCGATAAGCACCGCCTTAAGGAAAAGATGGGCAAGCTCGACGACGACGCCATGCAGCGCGTCAATGAAGCGATCGGCATCAGCTTCGGCCTCAGCAATACATAGAGGCCGAAAGCGTGAAATGCGGGCGCCGCCGCTCCCGAGGCAGGGAGGGCGGCGCCCATTTCCATATATAAATGAAAGCAAAAAGACGGGAAATCGACAGGATTTCCTTGCTTTTTCCGTCAAACTGTGGTATTTATAAGGAAAAGCAGGACGGAAAAGGGGTTGGAAGCATGATCGACTTCCTGAACAGGCGGCGCACGGAAATTCTGGCGCTGCTGACGACGGCTGCCGTGTTTCTCGTTTTGATGATGTTTACCGGCCAGTGGCCGTGGCGCGCGAACGACTACAATACGTATGCGCTGCAGGCGGACGCGTGGCTGCACGGCCGGCTGGACCTCGGGCAGGATTACCCGTGGCTGGAGCTCGCAATCTATGACGGGAAGTATTACGCGAGCTTCCCGCCGTTTCCCTCCTACGTGCTGCTGCCGTTCGCCGCGTGCTTTGGCAAAAGCACGCCGGACCACTGGATCGCGCTGGCGTTCGCCGCGCTCGCGGTCCGGTATGCGGCGGCGCTGTACCGCGAGATCTGCGGGGAGCGCGGCGCGCTGCTCTGGGTGCTGTTTCTGGTGCTCGGCACGGGCTATCCGTTCATCGCGGTCAACGGCTACGTGTGGTTCTTCGCGCAGTCGATGTGCTTTGCGCTTTCCCTGATGGCGCTGACGTATGCGGTGCGCGGCGCAGGCGGCCTGGCGCTGACGCTCTGGGCCTGCGCGGTCGGCTGCCGCCCGACCGCCGTGCTGTTTCTGCCGGTCCTGCTCGCTTTGCTCCGGCGCGCGTGGCGTGCGGAGAATCCCGCGCAGGGCCTGCGCGTTTTCCTGCGCAGGAAGCTGTACTGGTGCGCCGGGCCCGTCCTGCTCGCCGCCTCCTACATGGCGCTGAACTTCCTGCGCTTCGGGAACGTCTTCGAGTTCGGCCACAACTACCTGCCGGAATTCGTGCGCGCGCCGCAGGGGCAGTTCAGCCTGTCGTATATACCGGAAAACCTTTCGAATCTGTTCCGGCTGCCGCAGTGGAAGGGGGAGGAGCTGCCGCTCGAATTCCCGCTGACGAACGGCATGGCGCTCTGGCTTGTGAACCCGATGCTGCTCGCCATAGCCGCCGCGTGGGGCTGGACCGTATGGAAAAAGCGGCGGGAGGCCCGGTTCCTCCTGTGGGCGCTTCCGTCGCTTTCGCTGATCTGTCTGTTTGTGCTTTGCAGCCACCGCACGCTCGGCGGGTGGCAGTTCGGCAACCGCTATCTGCTCGATCTGATGCCATGGCTTTTCTGCGGCCTCGCGCTTTGGAAGCCGGATCAAGCGGCGTTCGACAAGGCGTGCATACCGCTGTTCGGTTTCGGCGCGGCCGTCAATTTTGCCGGGACCATTCTGGCCTACAACCTCTGGGGCTGATCACTTCGCCGGGTTGCGCGCCGTGAAGACGATATGCGGCATGTCCGTGTTGTAGTAGTGCTTTGTAAAGCGCTCGTTCTCCTGCATGCCGTTGCGCCTTGCGACGTTCTGCGAGGCGATGTTGGTGTCGCGGATGATCGAGCACACGCTGTCCGCGTGCAGCACGTCGAAGGCGTATGCCTTGCACGCGGCGGCAGCCTCGGTCGCATAGCCCCGGTGCCAGTGCGCTTTTTCGAACAGATAGCCGATCTCGAGCAGCTGCCGTCCGTTGACGTCCTGCATGGTCAGGCCGCACTGGCCGATCATCGCGCCGGTCTCCTTCAGCTCGACGGCCCAGAGGCCGAAGCCGTACTGTGCGTAACGGGCGAGCTGGCGGTCCAGCCATTCCTGCACTTCTTCGTCGCTGAAGGCGTGCTCGTAAGCGTACATCACGTCCGGGTCCTGCAGGATCCGGCACAGCGCCGGGAAGTCGTCCTGCGTCATCCGGCGCAGGCGCAGCCGCTCGGTTTCGAGTATGGTCATGGCGGATTCTCTCCTTTTCCGTTTTGATTTAATGTGCGCCGCAGGCGCCGGCTGTGCGGCCCCGTTTGGTGCGCGGCCCTTTCGTCCGCCGGATTTATGCGTTCCGGCGCAGCTCCGCGTCGAGGAAGACGCGGGAGCCGGTCGCGCCGCGCTGGCCCTGATATTTGCCGCGGTACGGGTTTTCCGCGGCGGCGTCCATCTGCGCGAAGACGAGCTGGCCCACGCGCCGTCCGGCCGTCAGCTCGATCGCGCAGCGGTTCGCGTTGAACAGCTCGAGCGTGATCTCGCCCTCAAAGCCCGGGTCCACCCACCCGGCGTTCTGGATAAACAGGCCCATGCGGCCGAGCGAGCTGCGGCCCTCCACGAAGGCCGTCAGATCGTCCGGCAAAGCGAAATATTCCATCGTGGTGGCGAGCACGAACTGGCCGGGCAGAAGCAGGTAGCGCTCCGTCTTCAGCGTCTTGTAGGAGATCTCGCGGTCCATCGCGATGATGCCGGCCGAGGAGTCCTCGACGATGCTGAACGTGTCGCCGAGCCGGATGTCGACGCTGGCGGGCTGGATCTGGCTGTCCTCAAGCGGCGTGATCGTCAGCGTGCGGTCGCCGAGCATGCGGCGGATCGTTCTGTCGGATAAAATCATAGGTCGTCCTTTCCGGGTGCGCGCGGCGCGCCCTTTTTTCGTTCCAGTATTTTTTCAACGCGGTGCAGCAGCGCGGTGCGGTCGTTTTCAAGCTGTCCGTCGATCACGTCGCGCAGCAGGCCGTCGAGCGTCCCGCCGATCTCCGGGCCGCGCAGGCCGCGGGCGATGAGGTCGTCGCCGTTGATGCAAAGCTGCTGCACCGTGCGGCAGAAGCCCGCGGCTTCCAGACGGCGCGCCTCGGCCTCGGCTTCGTCCAGCGCCTGCAGCCGCGGGGCGATAAATTCCGGCGCGTGGGCGGCGCTGTCGGCGCGCGCGACGTCGAGCAGCCTGTAGAAGAGCGGGAAGCCGAGCGCGGCGAGCAGCCGGCGGAATTTGACCGGCCGCATCGGAAAATGCAGGTCGTGCAGCTCGACGAGCCGCACGACCGCGCGCAGCGTCCGGTTGTCGCAGCGCAGGCTTTGCAGCGCGCGGCGGGCGATCTCGGCGCTTTTGACCGGGTGCCCGTAGAAATGGTCGTAGCCGTCCGCGCCCGTCGTGCGGCAGGGGCCCTTGCCCGTGTCGTGCAGCAGCACCGCGAGCCGCACGGTCTCGTCGGGCGGCGCGGCGTCGAGCGCGTGCAGCGTGTGTTCGAAAACGTCGTAAATGTGGTAGCGGCTGTGCTGCGGCACGTCGCGCAGCACGGCGAGCTCCGGCACTGCGGAAAACAGCAGCGCCGGGCAGATGCGCAGCGCGTCCGCGGCGTGCGGCGCGGTCAGCAGCTTCTTGAGCTCCGCGAAAATGCGCTCCTTGGCGACGCGGGAAATCGACCCGTGCAGCCGGTCGAGCGCGCGCCGCGTTTCCGGCTCGAGGGAAAAGCCGAGCTCGGCGGCGAAGCGGACGGCGCGGAACAGCCGCAGCGCGTCCTCCGAAAAGCGCGTTTCCGGGTCGCCGACGCAGCGCAGCAGGCCGTCCCGCAGATCCTGCCGCCCGCCGAACGGGTCGACGAGGCCCTCCGTTTCGCTGTAGGCCATCGCGTTGACCGTAAAGTCGCGCCGGGCGAGGTCCTCCTCGATCGTGACGGCGAACGAGACGCTGTCGGGCCGACGGCCGTCCGAATAGCGGCCGTCGACGCGGAACGTCGTGATTTCATACGGCTCGCCGTCGAGCAGCACGGTCACGGTGCCGTGGCGGATGCCGGTTTCGATGACCGGGAAGTCCCGGAAAACGGCCTGCGTTTCCGCGGGGCGCGCGTCGGTCGCAATGTCCCAGTCGTGCGGCGCGCGGCCGAGCAGGCTGTCGCGCACGCAGCCGCCTACGGCATAGGCGCGATGCCCGGCGTCCGTCAGGCGCGACAAAATCGTCCTGCAGGCGTCGGGCAGTTGAATCTGAATCTCCATGGGATCACATCGTTTCTGAAAGCTGGCGGAGCTTTACTCCGCGAAGATCGCCGTGTTGCGCGACCAGGAGCCGAACGTGAGGCCGAGCTTCACGGTGAACGGCATGTCGTCGTACGTCTCAAAGCGGGTGGCGGCGAGAAATTCCTCGATCGAGCAGGGCTCTTCGCCGCTGCCCGGGCGCAGGATGGAAATGGTGTCGGCCTCGGCGGAAAGCGCCGTCACCAGCGCGTACTGCAGCTGCGTTTCGCCGCCGTCCTCGCCCGCGAGCAGTACGATGACCGGGCGGCCCGCCTGCAGGCTCTCATAGATGCGCACGAGCAGGTCGCGGTTCGAAAGCCCGGTGCGCAGCTGGACGCGCTCGGCGGAAAGCGCCGTCTCCATGCAGGCCGCGACCTCGGAGGGGAACGGCGTCTCCCCGGTTTCCGCAAACGCGTCCTCCGCGATCGGTGCGCCGAGCCTTGCGCAGACGACCTGCGCCGCGGCATAGCCGTCGCCGCCCGTGGCGTCGGTGAACGAAACGCCGGTGCAGGCGACCGGGTCGGCGTACTGGGTGCTCTGGTAGATCGTCGCGTAGGAATCGTCCGTGAAGAAATTGAGCGCGAGATCCTTGGCCCAGAAGCCGCCGCAGACGAGCAGCACAAAGACGAGCAGCACGCAGAATTCGCGGATGATCCGCCTTGCGGCCTCCTTCGGCGTTTCGCCGCTGTAGAGCCGTCCGGACGTCGTGCGCTGTCTTGCCGCCCGGCGCACGGGGGCGGCGGGCGCAGCCGGGCGCGGCGCGGCAGCCGGCGGAGCGGACGGCTGCGCGGCTTTCCGTGCGGCGTAAGCTTCGTCGAGCACGGCGGGCCGGTCGAAGGCGATGGTTTTCGCCTCCGGCTCGGGCGCCGGCGCAGGGGCGGGCTGCTCCGAGGGCTTCAGGGGCGTATCGGAGAAAACGCGCTTTTCGTTCAGTTCGTTTGTGCTGTTCGCTGTGTTTTCAGCGTTGCTGTCGGACGGCGCGGGCGCCGCCGTCGTTTCGCGTTCAGGATTCATCATATGCGCACCGTTCCTTTATCGCATGATCCGGCCGGGCTGCGCGCGCGGCCTGTGGGGGAGGGCCGCCGGCGCTTGGGCGCGGTTTCCCGCAGGCCTGCACGCCGCCCGGCGCTTCCGCTTTATCCCTATTAGAATAGCATGATTTTCTGCTTTTTTCAATGCAAATTCGCGGTTTTGCTTGAAAAGCGGCGCGGGTTCCTGTATAATCGGATACAGCTCAAAGATTGTTTTACGAAAAGGATGAAGCATCATGGCACTTTTTAAAGACTGGCAGGACTTTGCCGATCAAAAATCCGCGCAGCCCGACGCGCAGAAATTCTGGGCGGGCTATTTCCTCCGCGAAGAGGAATTTTACGCGGAGCTCCTGAAGAGCGAGCCGATCTCCGGCACGGTGCAGGCGCTCGCCGAGCGCTTCGGTGTTGACATCGTCGAGATGACCGGCTTCCTCGACGGCATCAACGAGAGCCTCAAAACGGCGCTCGACCTCGAGGGCCTGACGGCGGAGACCGAGGTCTCGCTCGATTACGATCCCGAAAAGCTCTACTACAACATGGTGGCCGCGAAGGCCGAGTGGCTGTACACGCTGCCCGAGTGGGAGCCGATCCTCACCGAGGAGAAGCGCCGCGAGCTGTACAAGGCGCAGAAGTCTTCGACGACGATCGTCAAGGGGCCGAAGATCGGCCGCAACGATCCGTGCCCCTGCGGGAGCGGCAAAAAATACAAGAAGTGCTGCGGCCGCTGAGCCGGGCGAAGGAAAATGCGCAGGGGAACCTGCGCATTTTTGGCAGGGCGCGCTTTTCAGGCGGGCCGGAAATGGCGCTATCGCGCGGCAGCGCAGGAGGATTTGGAAATGGGCTGTAAAAAACTGTATCTCGAGCACATGGACGTGCTGGCCTGCACGGCGGCGGTCACGGCCTGCACGCCGCGGCGGGACGGCGGCTTCGACGTGGAGACCGACCGCACGCCGCTTTTCCCGGAGGGCGGCGGCCAGCGCAGCGACGTCGGCACGATGGACGGCGCGCGCATTCTGCACTGCCGGGAGGAGAACGGCACCGTGCTGCACACGGTGGAAAAGCCGTTCGCGCCGGGCAGCACCGTGCGGATCGAGGCGGACGGCGCCGTGCGCCGCCTGCACACGCAGCAGCACACCGGCGAGCACCTGCTCTCGTTTGCCTACCGGAAGCTGTTCGGCGCGGAAAACATCGGGTTTCACATGTCGGAGACGCTGGTCACGATCGACCTCGACCGCATGCTGACCGAGGACGAGATCGCCGCGGGCGAAGCGTACGCGAACGAGCTCGTCTGGTCGGACCGGGCGGTGCGCATCTTTACGGTCGACGCGTCCGCGCTGGACGGCCTGCCGCTGCGCAAGAAAAACGAAACGCTCACGGGCGACGTGCGCATTGTGGAGATCGAGGGCGGGGAGATGTGCACCTGCTGCGGCACGCACTTCACGCACACCGCGCCGGTCGGGCTCATCAAGGTGCTCGAGCACGCGCGCTACAAGCAGGGCTGCCGCGTCACGTTTGTCTGCGGCGCGCTGGCGCTCCGCCATTTTGCGCAGGAGAACCGTGAGCTGCGCCGCACGGCCGCGCAGCTTTCCGCAAAGCCCGACGCCGTGTTCGACGCGGTGTGCCGGAAGGAAGCGCAGCTTTCCGCTCTGCAGGCGGCGCTGCGGCAGCAGAACGCGCAGCTCGCCGCCTTGTATGCGGAAAAGCTCGCGGCGGAGAGTACGGCCTGCGCGGGCTTCCGCCTCATAGCCGCCGTGCTGCCCGCCGGGGCGGAGGTGTGCCGCGCCGCAGCAGAGCGGCTGAGCCGGGCCGACGACGTCTTTGCCGTTCTGCTCAGCGCGGAGGACGGCGGTTTCGGGTACGTCTGCATGGCCGGCGCGAACTGCCCGCTGGACTGCCGCACGGCCGCGAAGAAGCTGCGCGAAGCGTTCGGCGCGCGGGGCGGCGGCAGCGAAAAGGCGGCGCAGGGCAGGCTTTCGTATGCGGGCGAGCCGTCCGCGCTCCTGCGGGAGATCCGGGAGGTGATGGCCGATGGCGGTCGCCAGAATTGAGGCGCTGCTGCCGTATCCGGCGGAAACCGTGTGGCGCATCGTGACCGACTGCACGCGCTGCGACTGGCGCAGCGATCTGGACCGCATCGAGACGCACGGCGACGGCAGCTTTACGGAGTACACGAAAAGCGGATATGCGACGCGGTTCACGGTCACGGAATCCGTGCCGTGCAGCCGCTGGGCGTTCCGGCTCGAAAACGACAGCCTGTCCGGCACGTGGACGGGGCTTTTCGAGGCGCGCGACAGCGGCACCCGCATCGTTTTTGAGGAAAACGTATCGGTGAAGAAGCTGTGGATGAAGCCGTTCGCCGGCTTCTATCTCAGGCGGCAGCAGAACGTCTACCTGCGCGATCTGCGGCGGGCGCTCGCGCGCTGCTGAGCTTCCGGCGCCGTGTTGTCCGCAAAAAACGGATAAAAACAGGGTGCGCGGCACAGTCTTTCCATCTGTGCCGCGCACCCTGTATCTATCGATTCATTTTTTATCCCTTCCGGGGCCGGATGCCCCGGGAAACCGCATGCGCAGGGAAAATGCTTTTATTCCTCATCCTGCAGCGCGTCGTAGCCTCTTTCGCCGGTGCGGATCTTCACGACGTCCTCCACGTCGTAGATGAAGATCTTGCCGTCGCCGTAGCTGCCGGTGTAGAGCGTGTCCTGCACCGTGCGGATCAGCGTCTCGACGGGGATCTTGCAGATGACGATGTCGATCTTGATCTTCGGGAGCAGGCGCGAGCTGACGGGGTTGCCGCGGAAGAAGACCGTGTGGCCCTTCTGCGCGCCGTAGCCGAAGACGTTCGTCACCGTGATGCCCGTGATGCCGAGGCGCTCCAGCGCGTCCTGAAGCTCGCTGAACTTGGTCTGATTCGCGAGGATCGTGACCTTGGTGATCTTCGCGCCGGGCTGCTCGTGGTGGACGACCTTCACGGCCTCATCGCGCGGCACAGATGCTGCAGCCGGTGCGGCCGCCGCAGGCAGCTGCGCATCGGCCGAGGAGATCTCGGTGACGGGCGCGAAATCGGGATAGGCGACGTTGCCGTGCTCGCCGATGTCGAGACCCTGGATTTCTTCTTCCGCAGAAACGCGGATGCCGACCGTCTTCTTGAGGAGGAGCCAGACCAGCCCGGTCGTCACGAACACGAATGCGCCGACCGCGACGATGCCGAGCAGCTGCACGCCGAGGAGCTGCAGGCCGCCGCCGTAGAACAGGCCGTTTGTCGTCGAGAGCGTGGTGACGCCCTCTTCGGCGAAGAGCCCGACGCAGATCGTGCCGAACACGCCGCAGCCGAGATGTACGGAGGTCGCGCCGACGGGATCATCGATCCGGATCCGGTCGAAGAACATGACCGCGAACACGACCAGAACGCCCGCGAGCGCGCCGATGAGGAGCGAAGCCTCGATGGAAACGTAGGCGCAGCCGCCCGTGATGGCCACAAGGCCGGCGAGGCAGCCGTTGACGGTCATGCCGAGATCCGGCTTGCCCATCGCGATCCACGAGGTCACCGTCGAGGTGAGCACCGCGGCGATGGCCGAGGTGTTCGTCGTCATCAGAATATACATGACGTCGGACGGGTTCTCAAAGCTCATTGTGGAGCCGGGGTTGAAGCCGAACCAGCCGAGCCACAGGACGAACAGGCCGATGACGGCCAGCGACATGTTGTGGCCGGGGATCGCCTTGGGCTTGCCGTCCTTGCCGTATTTCCCGATGCGCGGGCCGAGGATCCATGCGCCCGCGAGGGCCGCCCAGCCGCCCACGGAGTGCACGACGGTGTCGCCGGCAAAGTCCATGAAGCCGAGGTTGGCGAGCCAGCCGCCGCCCCATACCCAGTGGCCGACAATCGGGTAGATCACGAGGGTGAGGACAAACGAGAAGATGATGAACGAAACGTACTTCACGCGCTCCGCAACGGCGCCGGAAACGATCGTGGCCGCCGTGCCGCAGAAGACGAGCTGGAAGAAGAACTTGCCCCAGAACGGGACCGAAGACGTGAGCGTGTCATCGTAGAACGAATTGTCGGCGCCGCCGAGAATAAACAGATGCTCCGTGCCGATGAACGGGTTGTCCCCGCCGAACATGATGCCCCAGCCGAGCAGCAGAAAGCCCAGCGAGGAAACGGCAAAAACAATGAAGTTTTTGGAAAGAATATTGACGGTATTCTTCGCTCTGGCAAAGCCGGCCTCCACGCTTGCGAAGCCTAGGTTCATGAAAAAGACCAGGATGGCGGACAGAAATACCCATAAGGTGTCAACAATGGAAAAATCCATGCAACACGACCTCCTCTTTGTGGAAAAATAAAAAGAAGGACAAGGACGTCACCCGGGAACGTCCTTGTCCTTCTGGCACCCACTATAGCACAATAAAGCGGGTTTGTCAATGGGAGGGTGCAAATTTTTTTGCGCGGCCCCGCAAACGGCGGGCGGAAAGCTTACAGCTCCGCTTTGATTTTGCTCATCGCGCCCTTTTCAAGGCGCGAGACCTGTGCCTGCGAGATGCCAATCTCCTCGGCGACCTCGGTCTGCGTTTTGCCGTCGATGAACCGCATTGAGAGGATCTTTTTCTCGCGCGGGCTCAGCTCGTGGATCGCCTCCTTGATCGCGATCTCCTCGAGCCAGTCGCCGTCCGTCGTGCCGCCCTTGATCTGGTCCATGATGTAGATCGTGTCGCCGCCGTCGGAAAAGACCGGCTCGTAGAGCGAAACGGGCTCGACGATCGACTCCAGCGCGATCACGACGTCCTCGGGCGGCAGGCCGAGCGCCTCCGCGATCTCGGTGATGTTCGGCTCGCGCCCCTTTTCGTTCGTGATCCGCTCCTTCGTCTGCATCGCGCGGTAGGCGGTGTCGCGCATGGAGCGGCTGACGCGCACGGCGTTGTTGTCGCGCAGGAAGCGCTTCACCTCGCCCGAGATCATCGGCACGCCGTAGGTCGAAAACATGACCTCGTGGCTCGGGTCGAAATTGTCGATGGCCTTGATCAGCCCGATGCAGCCGACCTGAAAGAGGTCGTCCGGGTTTTCGCCGCGGCTTGTAAAGCGCTGAATGACGCTGAGCACCAGCCGGAGATTGCCGTAAATCAGCTTGTCGCGCGCGGCCTTGTCGCCGTGCCGGCTGCGGTCCAGCAGCTCGCGCATCTCGTCGTTCCGGAGCGTCTGCAGCTTCGCGGTGTTCACGCCGCAGATCTCGACCTTGCTCTGGGCATAAGCGTACATAAAAATCAACCTCCGAACAAAAAATTTGTCCGCAGGTAGTATGCGCAGAAAAAAGGCGGCTTAATCCTGCAGAGGGAAAAACGGCATGCGCATAAAGCAAATGCGCCGCGCATAAAATAGCCTGATTCAACATTTTGAACGGGGGCGATGGCATGCTGACGAGAATCGGGGATATGCGCAGCCGCGAGGTGATCAGCGTCCGCGACGGCGCGCGGCTCGGCTATCTCGGCGACATCGAGATCGACACGGAGAGCGCGTCGCTCGCGGCGATCGTCGTGTACGGCCGCGCGCGGTTTTTCGGCCTGTTCGGCCACGAGGCCGACTGCGTCATCCCGTGGAGCGACATCACGACGATCGGGGAGGACGCGGTGCTGGTCGACTACGCGGCGCCGAAGCGCACGCAAAAGCGCGGCTTCCTCGCGAATTTCTTTGAAAACGGGTGAATTTTCCGGGCGCCGGCCGCCTTTTCGGGGCCGCTTCGGGCCGGAAGGGCGGCGCAGGGCCGAAGCGCGGGATAAAGCGCAAAAAAACGGCGAAAAAGGCTTGATTTGACGGCGGAGCTGTGCTATAATACTACAGCGATTTGCAGAGTCTGCAAGCAAAAACGCACGTCGGGGCCCTCGGAACGGTGCCGCGCAGGCGGTCTTTTTCCGAAAATATCAGGCCCGGCGGAGGAAAAACCAAGGAGGTATTTTCAAAATGGCAGTAGTATCTATGAAGCAGCTTCTGGAGGCGGGCGTCCACTTCGGCCACCAGACCAGAAGATGGAACCCGAAGATGGCGCAGTACATCTTCACGGAAAGAAACGGCATCTACATCATCGACCTGCAGAAGACCGTCAAGAAGCTCGAGGAGGCGTACAACTTTGTCCGCGACCTCGCGATGGACGGCAAGAACGTTCTGTTTGTCGGCACGAAGAAGCAGGCGCAGGAGTCCATTAAGGAAGAGGCGACGCGTGCAGGCGCTTACTATGTGAACGCGCGCTGGCTCGGCGGCATGCTCACGAACTTCACGACGATCCGCCGCAGAATCCAGAGACTCGCGCAGCTGCGCAAGATGCAGGAGGACGGCACGTTCGAGCTGCTCCCGAAGAAGGAAGTCAGCAAGCTCGAGCTCGAGATCGAGAAGCTCGAGAAGTTCCTCGGCGGCATCAAGGATATGAAGGAGTTCCCGGGCGCGCTCTTCATCGTCGACCCGAGAAAGGAAAGAATTGCGGTTTCCGAGGCGAAGAAGCTCGGTATCCCGATCGTTGCGATCGTCGATACGAACTGCGATCCGGACGAGATCGACTACGTGATCCCGGGCAATGACGACGCGATCCGCGCGGTCCGTCTGATCGCCGGCGCGATGGCGAACGCGATCATCGAGGGCCGTGAGGGCCAGATGGGCGCCGCCGCGCAGGAAACGGAAGAGAAGGAAGAGGCGGAGACGGAGGCGTAATCCGTTTTTCCCGACCCCAGTTGAACCGGAAGGAGAAATAAAAAATGAGCTTTACAGCAAAAGACGTCGCGACGCTCAGAGCGAAGACCGGCTGCGGCATGATGGACTGCAAGAAGGCGCTTGCCGAGGCGAACGGCGACATGGAGAAGGCAACCGAGCTCCTTCGCGAGAAGGGCCTCGCAGCTTCCGTCAAGAAGGCGAGCAGAATCGCTGCGGAAGGTGTTGCGTTTGCAAAGGTTTCGGACTGCGGCAAGATCGGCGTTGTCATTGAAGTCAACGCGGAGACGGACTTCGTCGCGAAGAACGCGAGCTTCACGGAATTCGTGGAGACCTGCGCGGACACCGTGATCGACGAGAACCCGGCCGATGTCGATGCGCTCCTCGCCTGCAAGGCGCACGGCTCCGACATGACGGTCGACGAGATGCTGAAGGACAAGATCCTCACGATCGGCGAGAACATCAAGATCCGCCGTTTCGTCCGCTATGAGGGCGACTGCGTCGCTTACGTGCACGGCGGCGGCAGAATCGGCGTTCTGGTCCGCTTCGAGACCGAGAATGTCCCGGCGGACGTGCTCGGCGAGTGCGGCAAGGACGTTGCGATGCAGATTGCGGCCCTCAACCCGCTCTATCTCGACAAGACCACCGTTCCGGCGGAGGCCCTCGAGAAGGAGAAGGAAATCCTGATGGCGCAGATCCAGAACGACCCGAAGAACGCGAAGAAGCCGCAGAACATCATCGAGAAGATGGTGACCGGCAGAATCGGCAAGTTCTACGAGAACAACTGCCTCATGCAGCAGGCGTTCGTCAAGAACGGCGACCTGTCCGTGGAGCAGTATGTCGCTGAAGAGGCCAAGAAGGCCGGCGGTACGATGAAGGTTGCGGAGTTCGTGCGCTTCGAGAAGGGCGAAGGCCTGGAGAAGAGAAACGACGACTTTGCGAGCGAAGTTGCCAACATGATTAAATAAGACCGGTGCCCGCGGGGAAATCCGCGGGCGCTTTGTTACGGTTCAACGCATCCGGGCGCGGGCTGGTGCCGCTCCGGAGCCAGAAAATAAGGAATGGTGAATCAAATGAAAAAGATCATTCAGGGTAAAGTCCGCGAAGTGTACGAGGTTTCCGACAAGGCGCTCGTCGTCGTCACGACGGACCGCATTTCCGCGTTCGACGTCATTCTGCCGTCTCCGGTGCCGGGCAAGGGCATCGTGCTCAACAAGCTTTCCTCCTTCTGGTTCAACCTGACGAAGGACATCGTCCCGAACCACATGATCTCCGAGGACCTGGGGGACATGCCGGCGGAGTTCCAGAAGCCGGAATTCGAGGGCCGCACGATCCTCGTCAAGAAGCTGAAGATGCTGCCGTATGAGCTCATCATCCGCGGCTACATGTTCGGCAGCATGTGGAAGTCCTACAAGGCCGGCGAGCCGTTCTGCGGCCACAAGATCGAGGGCGATTACGAGCTCGCGCAGAAGCTCGAGAAGCCGATCCTCACGCCGTCCACGAAGAGCAGCGAGGGCCACGACATCAACATCTCCATCGAGGAGATGAAGGCCGACATCGGCGCAGAGCTGGCCGAGCAGATCGAGGACGTTTGCCTGAAGCTCTTTGACAGATGCTGCACGTACGCCGCCGAAAAGGGCATCATCATTGCGGATACGAAGCTCGAGTTCGGCCTCGATGAGGACGGCAAGCTCGTGCTGGCGGACGAAGTCTTCACGCCGGATTCCAGCCGTTTCTGGGACGCCGCCGATTACAAGGTCGGCACCTCGCCGAAGAGCTTCGACAAGCAGTTTGCGCGCGACTGGCTGATCGAGAACAAGCTCGACGGCGTCACCCCGCCGCCGGAGCTGCCCGCGGAGATCATCGAGAAGACGCGCGAAAAGTACATGGAGTGCATGAAGCGCATCGTCGGCTGATTCCGCATGCGGTTTTCCGACCGATAAGCCATAAAAGGGCCTGCCACGGGATTCAATCCCTGCGGCAGGCCCTTTCTGCTTGTCTTTTTTATGCTTTGCAGGCGCCGGTTCAGTCGCTGTAGCGCGTGTAGAAGCGCACGTCGCCCTCCATAGTGTAGAGCTCGTCCCGCGTGATCGTGCGGCCCCACGAGATCTCGCAGTTTTCGTAGTCGGCGTTGACCTCCGTGACGGTGAGCGTGCCGGTTTCCCAGTCGATGTCGGTCACGATCATGGAGTGCTCGTTGCCGACCAGGCGGACGTGGTCGCCGATGCGCAGGGAATCGAAGTCGTAGAACTCCGTAACGGGCGCGTCTGTGCCAAAGAGCAGGTCGCTGATCAGCGAGGCGTAGCCCAGACACTGCGTTTCATACTGGTACTGCGGGAAATATTCCACCATGGCGCCGTTGTACACGTTGCAGTATTCATAGCCGTTTGCGCTGTGGGCGCAGGGCGTGTCCGTCACGCACATGGCCTGCTCGGCGTCGGACATCGAGGAAACGTCGATGCCGTAGTGGTTCCAGTAGCTGCCGTCCGCAAAGTAGTCGGAGAGAAGGGCGAGCTGCTCAAAAACATGGTCTTCCGTTATCTCGTCGAGGGTTTCCAGAGTGGGCGTGCGGATCTCCCGCTGAACAATTGCGCTGGTCCCAAGCGAGGCCGTGGTTTCGGTCTCGGCCGACGCGTCCGCGGGTTCTGCAGCCCGATCGGCAACGAGGGCGGACGCTTCCGATGCGGATTCCAATGCGGAACTGCTTGTGGAATCCGCAGTCGGCGTAACGACGCGCGGGAAAAACAGCTGCGAAACCACGATGCCCGCGGCAAAGCCGACCAGAACAAACAGGAGCAGAGGCAGCGGGACAGCGGGCTTTTTCTTTCGCCGGACCGGAGAATGGAAGTGGTTGGACATGCAGAGTGCTCCTTCCGAATTTTTTAATGACCTTTTAAGATTACCCAAATTGTGTGAATAAAACGTGAATACGCCGTGAATATTTGCCGAGAGATGCAGAAAAAACTCCCGGGCAGGCAAAAGAAAGCGCCGGGATGGGAAATCCCGGCGTTTTTGAAAAGCAAAAAGCAATCCGATGAAATTCTGTGTGTTTTTTCGCGTTCAGGCGCTTTCTTCAGACACCTGCGGCTCCTGAATGCGGCCGATGATCAGCATCGCCGTGATAAACAGCAGAAGCGTGAGCACGAACGGCAGACGGCGGTCCAGACTGGAGAGCCACCCGGCCAAATAGCCGAAGGGAGAGGAGAGCGCGATGGTGGAGGCCATGATGAGGGCGTTCAGGCGCGCCCGCTCCTGCGCGGTGATGTTGAGCTGGAGCAGCGCGTCTTTGCGCGGATTCACCAATGCGGCGGCCACGGCGGCGACAAACACATAGAGCAGCACAAAGCCCAGACTGTCCGCGGGGGAGAAGATCAGCACGAGGGCGGCCACCGCGTACAGCGCAAGGCCGACCCACAGCGGCGCGCGGAATTTCGTGGCGCTCATGCGGTGCTGGATTCCCACCATGAAGATGATCATGACCGCGGCGTTCAGAATGGGGAACAGGGCCAGATAGTTTTCCGAAAGCCCCAGCCGCTGCGTCACATACAGCCCGAAAAAGTTTGTGCTCACCATATTCGTGATATACAGGATCACCGAGACGGCGACGGCTTTGAGCACGCTCCTGTTTTTCAGCAGACCGGGGATCAGCTGGCGGTATTCCCCGAGCATGTGGAGAACGGACACGCCCTTGGTCTCCGCCCGGCGGATTCTGCCCTGTCTGGTCTCATGGCAAAACCGGAAGGTGATGAACGTTTTTGTGAGCATCGTCAGCGCAAAGAGCAGGTACAGCACCCGGATAACCGGCACCATGGAATAGGCGCTGACGAGCAGGCCGGAAAGCGGCGCGAAAAAGATCGCCACAAGCCCGCCGATGTTCACCCAGGTGTAGATTCCGACCAGATCCTTTGGACGGGCGTCCTCGATAAGCAGACAGTACCAAGCCGTCTGGTTGATCTGCTCAAAGCAGTTGAGCAGCGCGGCGATCAGGAACAGCCAGAAATTATTGGAGACGGCCCACACCAGACAGGCCAGCGACCACCCGAAGAAATCGCCCATCATGGTGGTGGCCTTGCGCCCGAGTTTGTCCGATAAAATGCCCCCGAAAAAGGAGAACAGCACCTGAACCACCATGGTGATCGAGAGAATCAGGCCGATCTGCACGTCGGTGATCCCCTGCGTGTACATGTAAAGCGTGGCGAACGGCGAGATCAGGTTGTAGGGGATGCCCCACAGCGGTTCGATCAATACAAGCGTTCGCGGATTTCCCCTGTTGTCGGCCAGCACCTGCAGGAGGGGATGCGCCCGCAGGCCTCTTATTCTTTCTTTCAGACCCATAATACCCCATAGCTTTCT
>DSLFC04101__coassemble_521_pt1 | contig 25668 bp, 31 predicted proteins | sample DSLFC04101__metabat2_high_PE_006 | metagenome-assembled genome bin DSLFC04101
GGACGGCACCGCTCTGGAGGAGACGACCTATCTGCCCACCGTCTGCGGCGTGGCCATCGTCTGCGACGGGGGCGGGGACGTGGGGGTGGAAGCGCGGATCACGGCGCTGGTCTCGGCGCTGCTGGATGTGCCCGCCAACCGGATCTGCGTAGAGCAGCGCTGCCATTGATATACCAAACCCGAGGGAGGAACCTACTTATGAGAAACATCGCCAAAAACACCCGCCGCGCCACCGCCCTGACCCTGGCTGCCGCCCTGGCGGTGGCCTGCTATCTGAACTGGCAGTATGCCCGCACCGACCTGGACACCCTGGCGGTGGAGACCGCCGCGCCGGCGGCCTCGGACAGCGCGCCGTCCGCTTCTTCCGGCCAGCAGAGCCCGTCCGGCGGCGTGACCGACGCTTTGCTGACCGAGGCCGAAGCGGCCTCCGCCGCCGGCAAGAACTACGGCGAAGCCCAGCTGGTCAGCGTGGCCAACGACACCGGCAGCCAGTTCTTTGACGAGGCGCGCCTCAACCGCGAAAAGGCCCACGACGAGGCGCTGGACACCATCCAGAAGACCCTGAAGGATTCCTCCCTTTCCGACAAGGAGAAGGCCGAATATACCGCCCAGCTGACTGCGAACCTGGAGGACCTCAACGCCGAAAACGAGATCGAGACGCTCATCAAGGCCAAGGGCTTTGCCGACTGCCTGTGCTTTTTGCAGCAGGGCAGGGCGGACCTGACCGTCATGACCTCCGGCGACGCTTTGACCGCCGCCCAGGTGGCCCAGATCCGGGATATCGTGATGAGCAAAAGCAACGTGACGGCCCAGAACATCACCGTGGTGGAAGTGAAGTAAGGTGTTGTATAAAAACAAAAAGAATGGTATAATATCTGTAACTAGCCAAAGCGGCCCGGCGGGCAACGCTGGCGCGAACAGATAGCAACGGCATCCACCATGCCGGAATGAACGGAGGACCGTAGAATGGATATGCAGAATATGGACCTTATGGGCGGCAGCCTTCAGATCTCGACCGACGTCATCGCCAAGATCGCGCGCTGCGCCGCGCTGGAGATCGACGGGGTGGCCGACGTTTCCTGCGGCAGGCAGCAGAGCAAAAAAGCCAAGGAGCTGCTGGAGATCGTCAACATTCAGCCGCCGGTCACGGTCGAAATGCGGGAGGGCACGGCAGACATCACCCTGAACCTGATCGTCCGCTTTGGCACCTGCGTGCCGGTCATGGCGGAAAAGGTGCAGAAGAACGTCAAGAGCGCCGTCCAGAACATGACGCGCGTCACCGTCAGCCGGGTCAATCTGGTCATCGCGGGCCTTGCCACGGAAACGCCCGCCGCTACGGCTGAATAACCGAATCAACCCAAAACCCAAGCCTCTCTGCCGGTACGCCCGCAGAGAGGACTTTACTGTTGTGAGAGGAATACTATGGAAAATCAGATGCCTCGCCGCCAGGCCCGCGAGAACGCGTTCCTGCTGGCCTTTGCCCAGACTTTTGGCGAACTGCCCCTCGAGGAGGCGCTGGACGCCAACCGCGAAAATGACGAGGAGCATCCGGTGGACGACTTTGGCGCCTGCCTGCTGCGTGCTTACTACGACCACTCCGCCGAGGTGGACGACCTGATCCGCGGCCACCTGCGCGGCTGGACCATGGAGCGCATCCCCCGGGTGTCCATCACGGTGCTGCGGCTGGCCATTGCCGAGCTGCTGTATGGCGCCGAGCACAAACCCGGCGTCGCCATCAACGAGGCGGTGGAGCTGGCGAAAAAATACGGCGCAGAAGAGGATTACCAGTTTGTCAACGGTCTGCTGGGCAGCGTTGCCCGGGAGGCAGGCCTTGCCGCCGGCGAGGACGGCGGCGCACAGGAGGAGCCTGCACAACCGTGAGTTATACACTGGGCATTGATACCAGCAACTATGCGACCTCTCTGGCTGTTTTTGACACAGCCGGGGAGGTTGTTTGCGCAAAAAAGCGTTTTTTGCCGGTGAAGGAGGGGCAGCTGGGCCTGCGCCAGAGCGACGCGCTCTTTCACCACACCGCCGCCCTGCCGGGGATGCTGGCCGAACTGGGGGCGGAATTTGACCTGACACAAATCGCCGCGGTGGGCGTGTCCGAAAAGCCCCGCCCCGTGGAGGGCAGTTATATGCCCTGCTTTTTGGCGGGGGTCAGCGCCGGGCAGGCTTTTGCGCTGGGGCGGGGCGTGCCGCTGGTGCGCACCACCCACCAGCAGGGCCACGCCGCCGCGGCTTTGTTCGCAGCGCAGGGGGAAAAGCTGTTTCGGGAAAAGGTGCTGCTGTTCCACATTTCGGGGGGCACCACCGACCTGTTGCTCTGCGACGAGGTGCGCAGCATCGAGCTGCTGGGCACCAGCAGCGACCTGTATGCGGGCCAGGCTGTGGACCGGCTGGGGGTCAAACTGGGGTTCGGCTTCCCGGCGGGGGCCGAAGTCTCCCGCCTGGCCGCCGAATGCACCGAAGAAGTAAAACCCAAATCCAGCGTCAAGGGGATGGCGTGCAGCCTTTCGGGGCTGGAAAACCAGTGTGCCGCCCTGCTGGCCGCCGGGAAAAGCCCGGCCTATGTCTGCAAATACTGCCTGCTCTGCGTGGCCGACACGGTGGTCAAGATGACCCGGGCGGCCCTTGCGCGGTATCCCGGCCTGCCGGTGGTCTGCGCCGGCGGCGTCATGAGCAGCGGGATCATCCGGGACTGGGTGCAGCGGCGGCTGCCGGCGGTCCGCTTCGTGCCCGCCCAGTACGCCAGCGACAACGCCATCGGCGTGTCCATCCTGGCAGCAAGGGAGGCCGGCTTATGGCTGAAGTGATCACCGTCACCGCCCTCAACCGCTATGTCAAGGCCCTGCTGGACGGCAGCGACCTCTTGTACGACCTGGCGCTGCGGGGGGAAGTGGCAAACTTTGTCCGCAACGCCAAGAGCGGCCACTGCTATTTCACCCTGCGGGACAGCCAGTGCAGCGTCAAGGCGGTGATGTTCCGCTCGGACGCCCAGCGGCTGGCCTTCCGGCCCGAAGAGGGGATGCGGGTGGTGGTGCGCTGCCGGGTCACTCTGTACGAGCCCAGCGGCGCGTACCAGGTCTATGTCAACGCCATGTTCCCCGACGGCATCGGGGAGGCCCAGCTGGCATTGGAACAGCTCAAGGCCCGCCTGCAGGCCGAGGGGCTGTTTGCGCCCGAACGGAAAAAGCCCCTGCCGGCCTATCCGCAGAAGATCGGCCTGGTCACCAGCCGGACCGGCGCGGCCCTGCAGGACATCAAAAACGTCATCAGCCGGCGCTGGCCGGCGGTGAAACTGATCCTCTGCCCGGTCAGCGTCCAGGGCTTCGAGGCTGCCCAGGAGGTGGCCGGGGCCATCGGCGTGCTGGACCGCTATGGTGTGGACGAGATCATCGTGGCGCGGGGCGGCGGCAGCCGGGAGGACCTGTGGGTCTTTAACGCCGAGTGCATCGCCCGGGCGGCCTACCGGTGCAAAACGCCCCTCATCAGCGCCATCGGGCACGAGATCGACTATACCATCCTGGATTTTGTAGCCGACTGCCGGGCGCCCACCCCCTCGGCCGCGGCGGAACTGGCCGTCCCCGACCGGGAGGAACTGCGCCGCCAGTTGTGGGAACTTAAAGAAAATATACAGGGAAATATGCAAAAACGGCGGGAAATATGCTATAATGATTGCAAAGCCTGCGAAGCTACCCTGGCCGGCGGCCTGCCTCGCCGGAAGGCGGAGGCGGGCAAAATGCGCCTTGCCGTCCTGAGCGAAGCGCTGCGGGCAGCCAGCCGGGCGCGCTGGAAGGACAAAAACCGTCAGTTTGCCCATGCGGCGGCGCTGACGGCTTCCCTCAACCCCTACCAGGTGCTGGCGCGGGGCTATGCCATGGTGGCCGGGCCGGACGGCAAGGTCCGCCAGGCCGGCCAGCTGGAAGCAGGGCAGACCATCCGCCTGATCGCCGCGCACCGCCGGGCCGAGTGCCTGGTCACAGCAGTGGAGGAGACCGATGAAAGCACCCAAAACATTTGAAGAAGGGATGACCCGTTTGGAGGACATCCTGGCAAAGATGCAGAGCGAAGAAACCACTTTGGCCGAATCGGTCAAACTGTATGCCGAGGCCGCCGGGCTGGTGGACTACTGCCACAAGACGCTGGATAAGGTCTCTTTGCAGATCGAGGAGATCGACGGCCGGCTGGCTGCCCGGGAGGAGCCCGCCGGCGGGGAAGCAAAACAAGACGATGCGGAGGAACAGGAATGAATTACCACGAGCAATACGACGCGTATCTGGCCCGGGCCAAACGGGCGCTGGAGGAGGCTTGCCGGCGCTATCTGCCGGCTGAATCACAGGTCTGCCAGGCGGCCCGCTACAGCCTGATGGGCGGCGGCAAACGGGTGCGGGCGGTGCTGGTCCTCAGCGTATGCGATATGCTGGGGGGCGACGGCGCGGCGGCCGAACAGTTCGCCGCCGCCGTTGAGATGCTGCACTGTTACTCCCTGATCCACGACGACCTGCCCTGCATGGACAACGACGATATGCGCCGCGGCAGACCTGCAAACCACAAGGTCTACGGGGAGAGCCAGGCGCTTCTTGCGGGCGATGGCCTGCTGACAAAGGCCTTTGAAACGGCCCTGAGCCCGGAGGCGCTGCGCACCGTCGGTGCGGAGCGCGCGGCCAGAGCGGCCGCCGTGCTGGCGTTCTGCGCGGGCGAGCGCGGCATGGTCGGCGGGCAGTGCATCGATCTCGAGACCGAAAATCAGGTCGTCCCGCTCGACGTGCTCCGCGTCAAGGACACGGGCAAGACGGCCAACCTGATGATGGCGGCGTGCATGATGGGCTGCATCGCGGCCGGCGCCGACGAGGAGCGGGTCGAGGCGGCGAAGGACTATGCGCTGCACATCGGCCTCGCCTTTCAGATCCGCGACGATATTCTGGACGTGGTGGGCAGCGCCGAAGAACTCGGCAAGAACACGGGCATCGACGCGCAGAACAACCGCTGCACGTACGTGTCGCTGCTCGGCCTTGAACGCGCGCAGGAGATGGTCGACGCGTATACGGCGGCCGCGCTGGACGCGCTCACCGTATTTAGCGGCGATACGGCTTTCCTGCACGATTTTGCCGTAGGGCTTGCGACGCGCAGCAAATGACGCGCACGCTGTCTTTTACGGTGCGCGCGGAGGACGAGGGCCGCGACCTGCGGCACTTTGTCCGCCGTCGGCTCGGCCTTTCGGCGCGCGTGCTGACCGCGCTGAAATACGAGGGCGAAATGCTTCTGAACGGCGCACCGGCCCGCAGCGTGGACAGGCTCCGTTCGGGAGACGTCGTGACGCTCACGCTGTTCGACGCCCCGGGCGATTACGAGCCCGCAGAATCGCCGTTTGCCGTGCTGTGGGAAAGCGAGGATTTCCTCGTGATCGACAAGCCGGCCGGCATGCCGGTGCACCCCTCGCCGGGCCACGACTGCGACAGCGTGCTCAACGCGGCGGCGTGGTATTACCGCGCGGCGCCGGATTTTGTGTTCCGCCCGCTTTACCGTCTGGACCGCGACACGACGGGCGCGCTTGTCCTTGCAAAGAATAAATTTGCGGCCGGTGCGGTGCTCGAAAAGACGTACACGGCGGTCTGCGAAGGAGCGATTCCGCCGTGCGGCGTGATCGATGCGCCGATCGGCCTGAAGCCGGGCCACACGATCGAGCGCTGCACCGGCTGCGGCGCGCGTGCCGTGACCGCATACCGGCGGCTTGCCGCGAACGGTGCGCACAGCCTCGTCGTCTTCCGGCTCGAGACGGGGCGGACGCACCAGATCCGCGTACATATGGCGAGCATCGGGCATCCGGTCGCCGGCGACGACCTCTACGGCGGCGGGACGGACCGCACGGCGCAGCAGATGCTGCGCTGCACGTCGGTGCGCATTGTCAGCCCGGTGCTCGGCACGGACAAAACGGTGGACGCGCCTTTTTCCGCTGCACAGCAGATGCTTTTCCCAGCGCTTTTTGACGGCGCGGGGGACGGTCAGGCCGCCGGCTTTCCGGGTTGAACCGGCGCGCTTGCCTGCGGATTCAACAAAAAAATCCCGCTGCGCCGAGGGGCGGAGCGGGAAATGCGTTTTTACTGTACGTCGGTGTGGATCAGGCGGTCGATCAGCGAGATCAGCGTCAGGCATTCGTCGTCGCTCAGATCGCGCGTGATGCTCCGCGCCCATTCCTGCAGAAAGCCGCGGATAATGGGGACGAGCTTTTCGCCCGCCTCCGTCAGGTAGAGGTTGTTTTCGCGGCGGTCCGTTTTTCCGGTTTCACGCCGGATGTAGCCGAGCTCCTCCAGGCGCTTGGTGCGGCGCGTCACGTTGCACTTGTCGAGAAACATATGCGAGACGATCGCGTCCTGCGTTGTTCCCGGGTGGCGCGCGATATAGAGCAGAATCATGTGCATGGCGCCGACAAAGCCGTAGGGCTTCAGCCGCTCCGCCATGAATTTTTTTCGCTGCCGGTGCAGGAAGGTGATGCTTCTGCCGAGCTGGCGGGGAAACTCCTGCAGCTGTTCGGCGCGGGTTGTTTTGTTGGACATCTCATCTCACCACGCAGTCTTGAAATGAATGGTTGCCAATAGTTGATTATGAAACTAATTATAGGGCGAAACGCGCGGAAAGTCAAGCCCCTACACTGCGGTACGGGCGGCAGACCCGCCTGTAAAGCGCGTCGTCGAACATCGTGCGGTAGACGTTTTCGAGCTCGGCGAGAACGGTCCGGTCCGGCGGCACGGCCGCGGCGACCGGCATGGCCAGAATGTTGTAGTCGACGCCGTAAAGCAGGCATTTCACGCCGGTCATCGCGCAGCCGCAGCGCGTGTAAAAGGCGATCCGCCGCCGGCGCACCGCGCGCTGTGATTCGTCCGGTGCGCTTTCCACGCTTTCCACCTCGAGCAAAAGCCCGTCGATTGCTTCAAGCTCCGCGCACAGCAGCGTGAAAAAACGGCTGCCGATCCCGTTGCCGCGCAGCGCCGGCAGTACGGCGAAGTAGTCGAGCAGGGCGAACGGGCGTCCGTCCGCTTTGGCAAAATACGCGTATGCCGCAAGCCTTTCGCCTTCGAAAAGGCCGTAGCCCATGTAGTTCCCGCCCTCGTACAGGGTCTTTATGCTGGAATAGGGCCGCAGCTCACGCGGCGGGAAGGCTTCCGGCATATGCGTTTCGTGGATTGCTTTTATCTCGCTCAGGCTGAGCTTTCGAACATGCAGCATTCTTATACACTCCGGTTTTGAATTTGGAACAGGGGGATAGCTTTGAATCCGTTTCCGTATGCGTTTGACAATAAGCGGTACCATACATTAGCCTACCACAACCGGCGGCAGAATTGCAACACCCAAAAAGCGGTTCTCGACGCGGGCATGACCTGCCCGAACCTCGACGGCACTTGCGGCGTCGGCGGCTGCATCTTCTGCGACGGCGGCAGCGGCGGCTTCACGCCGGGCAGCCATCTGTCCGTTGCGCAGCAGCTGGCGGCGGAAACGGAGCGGATCCGCAGAAAGCGCCCGCAGGCCGGGATCATCGCTTATTTTCAGGCGCATACGAACACCTACGCGCCGGTCGAAACGCTTCGCGCGCTGTACCGCGAGGCGCTCGACACCGGTGCGGACGGCCTCTCGATCGCGACGCGGCCGGACTGCATCGACGACGCGGTGCTCGCCCTTTTGCGGGAATTCGCAGCGGAAGCGCCGCTGACCGTGGAGCTCGGCCTGCAGACGAGCTGCGACGCGACGGCGGTCCGCATCAACCGCGGATACCCGTATGCCGTGTTCGAAGACTGCTTTGCGCGTCTGCGGAAGGCGGGGATTCGCGTCTGCGTCCACATCATTGACGGCCTGCCGGGCGAAGGGGAAACGGAGATGCTCGCCACCGCTGCGGCGCTCGCGCGCCTTCGGCCGGACGCCGTGAAGATCCACCTGCTGCACGTGCTGCGCGGCACGGCGCTTGCGGCGCTGTATGCGCGCGGCGATTACACCCCGATGGCGTTCGACGCGTATGTCGACATCGTGATCCGGCAGCTCGAGCTGCTGCCGCAGGAGACCGTGATCGAGCGCATCACCGGGGACGGCGACAAGCGCAAATTGCTCGCCCCGCTCTGGAGCCGGGACAAGATCCGCGTGCTCGGGACGATCGACCGGGAGATGGCGTCCAGAAATACCTGGCAGGGCAGACTTTATTCGCCGGATGGCTTGCATCTTTGACAGAAATTCAGTATAATAGGCATAAAGCCTCCCTGTTTTTGAAGAAATACTGAGGAAAGGTCAATCGAAGGATATGAAAAATTTCTCACAACCCACTGAAAATAAGGATTCCGCATCTTTTGCGCGCAAGCGCGTCGTCTTTCTCGGCATTGTCATCGTTCTGGTCGCGGCCGTGGTGGCGCTGTCGCTTTACACGGCGCTCAACAGCGCTTTCGGCAATTCCGACTCCGGCGCGGTCTCCAGCACCGAGGACGGAAAGCTCGTGATCGAGGATCTCTATGAGGGCGAGATCACGATCCCGGATTTCGACATTGCGCATAACACGTACGATACGGAAAAATTCCAGAACGACAACGGTCTGATCACGTATGACGATCCGAACGCGTCGCTCGGCATCGATGTGTCCGATTACCAGGGCGAGATCGACTGGGAAACCGTCAAGGAAAGCGGCATCGACTTTGCCATGATCCGCGCGGGCTATCGCGGCGCGACGCGCGGCTCGCTGTATGAGGACGAGAGCTTCGAGCGCAACTATGAGGGCGCGACGAACGCCGGCATTCAGGTGGGCGTGTACTTCTTCTCGCAGGCGACCTCCGTCGCAGAGGCGGAAGAAGAGGCGAGCTACGTGCTCGGCCTGCTGCAGGGGAAAGACCTTGCGTATCCGGTCGTCTTTGACTGGGAGTTCACCGAGGTGGAGGGCTCGCGCACAACCTCGGCCACCGGCGAGCAGATCACAAGCTACGCCTCGGCCTTCTGCAAGAAGATCAGCAAGGCGGGGTATACGGCGGGCGTCTATTTCAACAGGAGCCTCGGGTACAATTACTACAACCTCGAGGAGCTCCGCGATTTCGACTTCTGGCTTGCCGAATACCAGAACATTCCGGCCTTCTACTACGATTTCAAGCTCTGGCAGTATTCCGACAACGCGCAGGTGCAGGGCATCAGCACGCCGGTCGACATCAACATCAGCTTTAAAAAGTACGCGTAACAAAACCGCTGTGCCCGGGTGCATCCCCGGAACACAGCGGTTTTTTGCTGCCGTCTCAGGGCGTTTCATCCCCGAACCAGCCGCACTGCTCCATGTCGACGCGGCCGTCCGGAAGAAACGCGACGCCCTCCTCCTCGAGGAGACGGCGCTGGACGTCCGGGCCGCCGAAGACGTAGCCGGCGCAGAGCGAGCCGTCCTTAAACACGACACGGTGGCACGGCGTGCGGACCGGGTCCGGGTTGCGGTGCAGCACGAAGCCGACGCCGCGCGCGGCACGCGGCTTGCCGGCCATAAAGGCAATGCAGCCGTAATTCGTGACCTTGCCGCGCGGGATTTTCTGCACGGCAAGGTAGACGTTTTTCGAAAAATCATTCATGCGATCGCGCCTTTCCGGAAAGAATACAGGTCGCTTTCAGTATAGCACAGAAGCCGGCTTTACAAAAGCCCGAAATCACCGTATAATAAACAAAAATGGAAGCGGAGGAACAAAACATGGCGATTATTGAAGTCAACTTTATTTCGCAGTGCCTGATGCGCACGGTCACGTTCAATGCGATCATCCCGGCGGACAAGTTCGGCCCGCAGGCAGCCGCGCAGCAGAAGCCCTTTAAAACGCTCTACCTGCTGCACGGCATCTTCGGCAACTACACCGACTGGGTCAACGGCACGCGCATCCAGGCGTGGGCGGAGGCCAACGACCTTGCGGTCATCATGCCCTCCGGCGAGAACCGCTTTTATCTCGACGATGAAAAGAGCGGCGAGCGGTACGGCGAATTCATCGGGCGCGAGCTTGTGGAATTCACAAGGAAGCTCTTCCCGCTGTCCGACCGGCGCGAGGACACGTTCATCGCCGGCCTCTCGATGGGCGGTTACGGCGCGCTCCGGAACGGCCTGAAATACGCGGAGATCTTCGGTTATGTTGTCGGGCTTTCCTCGGCGCTGATTTACGCCGGTCTCAAGGATTCCGACAACAGCGCGCCGGTGTTTACCTTCCGCCGCCGGTATTATGAGGCGATTTTCGGCGACCTCGAGCACATCGTCGGCAGCGATAAGGACCCGAAGGCGCTGTTCCGAAAGCTCCGGGAGGAGAACCGCCCGCTGCCGAAGCTCTACATGTGCTGCGGCACGGAGGATTCCCTGCTTGCGGCGAACCGCGATCTGCGCGACGACCTGCTCGCAAACGGCGCGGACCTGACCTACGAGGAGGGGCCGGGCGGCCACGACTGGGTTTTCTGGGATACGTATATCCGGAAAATCCTCGACTGGCTCCCGCTCGGCGAAGCGAAGGCGGGCGTCAGCAGCGGCAACGTGCTCTGAGCATCCGGCATCGAATATGAAAAACAGCCTGTTCCACGCCGAATCGGAACGGGCTGTTTCTTTTGTATGCAGCTGTGCGCGCAGCCTGCCGCTTGCAGTCTGCGGATTACGGTTTGATCAGGCCCGACGGCTTCGGGAATTTCGCGAGGTTTTTCACCGCGTAGCCCGCAAGGCGGCGGATGGTCAGAAAAAGGAATTCGCGCGTTTGCGGGTCGAGGTCCGCGGCGGCGCTGCGCATGGCCTCCAGCCGCTGCGGAAGGCCGCTGCCGAGATCGAAAACATTGGTGACCTCGCCCGCCGAGAGGATGCCGTACAGCGCGTCGACAAAGCGCTCCCGCTCCGCGTTGCTCATGCCGGAGATCCAGTCGTCGAGCGTGTCGTTCATAAAGGCGGCGCCGGCGGTGATCTTCTCGAGCGTGCGGAAAGCGCCGTCCTCAATGACCCACGAAAACGGGTCGTGCTGCATGATGCCGACCTGCCGGCTTTCCACAACGGTGTAGGCGTCGTGGCTCTCCAGCAGCATGCCGACAACGGAGGATTGCGGGATGGACTTGCGGATGCGGGACTGCACGCGCCGGTATCCGTCGGATTCCAGAAAGGCGCGGCTGAAGCCCGGGCCGTCGTGTGAATAGACGGCGGTTATGCGCTTCTGCACGTCCGGCGCGCACATTGCGGCCGCATAAACCGCAAGATTGCCGCCTTTCGAGTGTCCGCAGAGGATCAGCCTGCCCGGGAAATCGGCGCCGATCGCGTCCACATAGGCGGCTGCGTCCTCCTGCGCCGGGACGCGCGGCAGGAACGCCATGTTGAAGTCTTCCTTCCAGCCGATCAGTGTGGCGTCCGTGCCGCGAAAAACGATGCAGGCAGTGCGGTCGTCCGGATAAAAGGTGACGGCGGCAAACTGTTCCTCGCGCTGTTCGCTCGCTTTTTCGGAAAAGTCGCCGGCCTTCATGCGCCGAAAGCGCGGGCTGGCGGCAAGCGCGGTCAGCAGGCGCCGGTTTTCCGGCGTGTCGCGCACGTCGCGGAACAGCGCTTCAAAGCATTCCGCGCGCAGAAAATCCCGGATCTCCGGCGTGTCGGTCTGCTCGAAGACCGCGTCCAGATGCAGATAGGCGAGCTGGGACAGCACGAGGCTGTCGGCTTCGGAAAACGGCCGCTGCGCGATCGTCCGCATTTCCTGTTCAACGTATTCGATGATTCCGGCCATAGGCGGTCAACCTCCTGAATTGCCGAATAATAGTGGCCGGCTGCGCGGCAGGATGGATGGGGCGCACAGCCGAGCGCTTCAAAGCATTTTATGCGGGCGCCGCCGCGAATTTTCCGGCGTCTGCCCGGCGGTTCCGACCTGCGCGTGCAGCCTTGAAAACGCGCGGAAATTTGAAAGAAAAGCCCAGTATCCGGGCCGCTGTGGCCCGATACTGAGCTTTTATTGGTGCGGGCAACAGGGGTCGAACCTGCACACCGAAGTACCAGAACCTAAATCTGGCGCGTCTGCCAATTCCGCCATGCCCGCAAAAATACCGACTGATTTATTATAGCGTATTTTGAAAAAAAATCAAGTACCCAGAAGAAAATAAGGGCCCGGGACCGCTCAGCCGCTGCCCCGAACCCTTCTGCTTCTTTATTCTGCCGCGTTGACCGCGTTTTCAATCGCCTTGAGGACCGTGTCGTAGTCCGCCTCGGTGACGAGGAACGAGATCTCAACCTCGGAGGTCGTGATCAGGCGGATGTCCGCGTCGCTGGACGCGATCGCGCTGAATACGCGGGCCGCCATGCCCGGCGTGTTTTTCATCTGCGGGTCGTAAACGGAGATCTTGTGGTTTACGCTGCTGACAATGACCTTGATGCCCGTTTCCGTTTTCAGGGAGTTGACGAGGGAAAGGACGTCAATGAGGTCCTGATCGGAGATCGTGAAGGACAGGCCGGCATTCGCGCCGTGGTTCGGCGGCATGGAAATCATGTCGATGTTGACGTTCAGCTTTGCAATGCGCTCGAAGACGTCGGCCATAAAGGCGGTTGTCGCCGGGCTGCCCTGCAGCGTGACCAGCGTGATGCCGCTGACGGTGCTGATTTGCGTTGTGCTCATCTTGTCATCCTTCCTTTCTCAGATCATATCGGACATGTCGTACAGGCCGGGGCCTTTGCCGCACATGTAGACGGCCGCGTTGACCGCGCCGGTTGCGAAAAGCTCCTTCGACTGTGCGGAGTGGGAGAGCGTGATGACCTCGTGGTTGCCGGCGAAAACGACTTCGTGCTCGCCGACGATCGTGCCACCGCGTACGGCGTGCAGGCCGATCTCGCTTTTTTCGCGCTTTTTGCGCTGCGCATGGCGGTCGTAGACGTACTGGGTTTCGCCGTCGCGCACCGAGGCGATGGCGTCGGCCAGCATGAGCGCCGTGCCGCTCGGCGCGTCGATTTTCTGGTTGTGGTGCTTTTCGATGATCTCGATGTCAAACTGGTCGCCGAGCACCTTCGCGGCCTTTTTGGAAAGCTCGATCAGAAGATTGATGCCGAGCGACATGTTGCGCGAATAGAAAACGGGCTGGGTCTGCGCAGCCGTTTTCAGCGCTTCAACCTGTTCGGCGCTGTAGCCGGTCGTGCAGAGCACGGCGGGGATGCCGCCTTTCTGCGCCGCATAGCTGAGGATCGGCGTGAGGAGGGAGGGGTGGGAGAAGTCGATGATCACGTCGGCCTCTTCCTGAACGTCCGCAATATTCGTATAAGCGGGAAACGCCGCGGTGGAATCCGCAAAAAGATCCACGCCGGCCGCAATCGTGCAGTCCGTGCGCCCCGCGACGAGCTGCTGTATGACGCGGCCCATCTTGCCGAAGCATCCGCAGAGAAGAATTCTAACCAATTTTATCAGTCCTTATCTTTCAAAGATCCATGCCGGGCCCGGGAAGCCGCTGCTGCGGCCGGGCCGGTTCGCAATATGGAATTCAGGCCAGCTTGACGTGTTCGCCCAGCGCGGCGCGCAGCTTTTCGAGCATCGGCGCCGACATGTCGGTGAGCGGCAGACGGCAGCGGCCGCAGTTGAAGCCCATCATGTTGAGCGCAGCCTTGACCGGGATCGGGTTGACGTCCATGAACAGCGCGTTCATCAGGTCGACGTAGCGGCTCGTCATGGCGCGGGCGTCCGCGAGGCGGCCCTCAAGCGTTGCCGCCGCGAGCGCGTGCATTTCCTTCGGCAGGACGTTCGCAAAGACGGAGATCACGCCCTTGCCGCCCATCGCGAGAATCGGCAGCGTCTGCACGTCCTCGCCGGAATAGACCGTGAGGTTGTCGCCGCAGAGCTGCATCGTCTTGGCCAGCGCGGAAACATCGTGGTTGGCTTCCTTCGTCGCAACGATGTTCGGGTGCTTCGAAAGCTCGAAGTATGTTTCCGGCAGAATGTTGAGGCCGGTACGGCCCGGCACGTTGTAAACGATGCAGGGGATGTTCACGCTGTCCGCGATGCAGCTGAAGCTCTCGATCAGGCCGCGCTGCGAGGTCTTGTTGTAGTACGGCGTGACGAGCAGGAGGCCGTCGGCGCCGAGGGCTTCCGCTTCCTTGGAGAGTTCCACGGCGAAGCGCGTATCGTTGCTGCCGGTTCCGGCGATGACCGGGACGCGCCCGTTGACTTTCTTAATCGTAAAATCGATGACCTTCGTGTGCTCTTCGCCGGAAAGCGTCGCCGCCTCGCCGGTCGTGCCGCAGGTGATGATCGCGTCGGTGCCGTTTTCAATCTGGAACTCGATCAGACGCTCGAGCTCCGTGTAGTTGACCGACATATCCGGGTTGAACGGCGTGACGAGCGCGACGCCGGAACCCGTAAAAATAACCTTCTTCATCTGGAAAACCTCCTGAAACAGAAATCAGTCGAAATAGCCCTTCTTGGCGAGCAGCTCCGCCATCAGAACGCCGCCGCCGGCTGCGCCGCGCAGCGTGTTGTGCGAAAGGCAGACGAATTTGTAATCGTACTGGGTGTCGGGGCGGAGGCGGCCGATCGACACGGCCATGCCGCCTTCAAGGTCGCGGTCGAGCTTTGCCTGCGGGCGGTCCGCCTCGGTGAAGTAGTGCAGGAACTGCTTCGGTGCGCTCGGCAGCTCGAGCTCCTGCGCCGGGCCGCGGAATTCGGTCCAGCGGCGGATGATCTCCTCGGCCGGAACCTTCTTCTCGAGGGAGAGGAACACCGCCGCGGTGTGGCCGTCGGAAACCGGCACGCGGAAGCACTGCGCGGTGATCGAGGGCGTGGTCGCGTTGACGATCCGGCCGTCCTCGATATGGCCCCAGATCTTCATCGGCTCCTGCTCGGACTTTTCCTCCTCGCCGCCGATGTAGGGGATGACGTTGTCCAGAATGTCGGGGTACGTCTCAAAGGTTTTGCCGGCGCCCGAAATCGCCTGATACGTGCAGGCCAGCACCTTGGTGACGCCGAGATCCATCAGCGGGTGGACCGCCGGGACGTAGCTCTGCAGCGAGCAGTTCGACTTGACGGCGATGAAGCCGCGCTTCGTGCCGAGGCGCTTTCTCTGCGCCTCGATGACCTGCGCGTGCTCGGCGTTGATTTCCGGGATGATCATCGGCACATCCGGCGTGCCGCGGTGTGCGCTGTTGTTCGAAATGACCGGGCACTCCTTTTTGGCGTAGGCCTCCTCCAGCGCGCGGATATCCTCTTTCTTCATATCGACGGCGCAGAAAACGAAGTCCACCTTGGAGACGACGGTGTCTATATCGGCCGTGGCGTCGAGAACAACCATATCGGCCAGCGCGGCCGGAATCGGCTTTTTCATCGCCCAGCGCTTTTCCACAACGCTCTTATACGTCTTGCCTGCCGAACGGGCCGAAGCGGCGAGCGCGGTGACCTGGAACCAGGGGTGGTCCTCCAAAAGCGTCGCGAAGCGCTGGCCGACCATGCCTGTGCAGCCGATAATTCCGACATTGTACTTTTTCATTTTTTTCACCCGACCTGTGTGCAGGTCTTCCTTTCCAAAGCAAAATTGCCGCTCAATTTATTTTTGAGCGAAAAAAAACCGGTTGAAATCCGGTCATCCATACAATATAATAGATATGCGTGGGCCTTCCGCCTGTTCGGAAAACACCGATAGCACTCCATCATAAAACAGATGACAGTTGCAGGGCTTTCGCCGGAGCAACCAGATTCCCGCGCGCCACAAGGCGGGATCTTCGGCGGTGTGTCCTTTTCCGCGCGGCCCATCGGCCTGTGGCGGCCGGACCGGCGGTACTCATACAAACCGCACCTCTATCCTTATTATAATACATGGAATAAAGATTGTTGTCAATTTATTTGACGAAATTTCTTTCGGAGATTTGCGGCTATTCTTACAGATTGGACTGAGGATTTTGACGACTGAAACCTTACATACGAAGGACTTCGACTTTGACCTGCCGCAGGAGCTGATCGCCCAGACGCCGATCGAGCCGCGCGATGCTTCGCGGCTGATGGTGCTGGATAAGCAGACCGGCGCCGTCGAGCACCGGCATTTCTACGACATCGTCGAGTATCTGAACCCGGGCGACTGCCTCGTGCTCAACAATTCCCGTGTGCTGCCGGCGCGCATCTACGGCATTAAGAAGGACACCGGGGCGCATGTCGAATTCCTGCTGCTGAAAAACTGCGGGGACAATGTCTGGGAAGCGCTTGCGGGCCCCGGAAAGCGCGCGAAAGTCGGCGCGGTGTTCTCCTTCGAGGGCAGCGCGATGACCTGCGAGGTCATAGAGGTCAAGCCCGACGGGAACCGCATGATCCGCTTCCACTGCGGCGGGAACTTCTTTGCGGAGCTCGACAAAATCGGGCAGATGCCGCTGCCGCCCTACATCAAGGAAAAGCTCCGGGACAAGGAGCGTTACCAGACCGTCTACTCGAAGGAGGAGGGTTCCGCCGCCGCGCCGACGGCCGGCCTGCACTTTACGCCGGAGCTGCTCGAGAAGATCCGCGCAAAGGGCGTGGCGATCGCGTTTGTCACGCTGCACGTCGGCCTCGGCACGTTCCGGCCCGTCAGCGTGGACAACATCCAGGAGCACAAGATGCACGCGGAGCACTACTGGATGCCAAAGGAAACGGCCGACGCGATCAACGCGGCCAAAAAGCGCGGCAGGCGGGTCGTCGCGGTCGGCACGACGAGCTGCCGCACGATCGAATCGGTCGCGGCAAAATGCGGGGAGATCCGCGAGGACGACGGCTGGACCGACATTTTCATCTACCCCGGCTACGAATTCCGCGGCATCGACGCGCTGATCACGAACTTCCATCTGCCGGAAAGCACGCTGATCATGCTCGTTTCCGCGCTCGCCGGGCGGGAGCATGTGCTGAACGCCTACCGCACGGCCGTCGAGGAGCGTTACCGCTTCTTCAGCTTCGGCGACGCGATGCTCATCCTGTAAGCGCTGCGCTGCACGGATTCAGCGAACAAAAAAGAATCGACACGACCGGATCCCGGCCACGTCGATTCTTTTTTTATCGGTTTCGCAGGTCCCGCGCCGCTTACAGCCGAAGGCCCTTGATATCCTTGATTCTGGAAAAAATCATGTTGCAGCTGCATTCCAGCACGCCGGGCAGCTTGTCGATGGTCTCGTACATCAGCTTTTCCATCTCCTCACTGGAGGAGGCCACCGCATGCACATGGAGCTTGCTTTTTCCGGTCACACGGTAAATCTGTGTGACCGTGTCGTTTTCCTTCAGGCGGGCTGCGGTTTCCGCCAGGGTCTCCGGCGTGGTTTCAATTTCGAAATAACAGGAGATCGCCCCGCTGATTTTCTGCGGGTTGATGATCGTCGTGTATTCCTCGATGATCCCGCGCTGCTCGAGCGCCTGCACGCGCGAGCGCACGGCGACGCGCGAAATCCCGATCTGCTCGCCGATGTCCGAATAGGACATTCTGGCGTTCTGTATCAGCAGCTTCACGATTTTCCGGTCCAGCTCGTCCAGGCCGTCTAAAAACATAAGCGATCATCTCCGCGCATCCAGATTTCCTTCAGCGCTATTATACCGCCGCGCGGCCCGAACAGTCAAGCAAAATGACGCGGCTATATTGACATTGCACGGTTTTGCACGTATAATCTGTTACGAATGTTAACTTAAAACTTTCTAAACGGAAATGAGGCGGGATGATGAAAACGGACCTGACACACGGGCCTGTCATGAAAACGATGCTGCGCTTTGCGGTTCCCATGATTCTCGGGAATCTCATGCAGCAGTGCTACAATATCGCGGATACGCTGATCGTGGGGCAGTTCCTCGGTGCCGGCGCGCTGGCCGCCGTCGGCTCGGCGTTCTCCCTGATGACGTTCCTGACGTCCATTTTGCTGGGCCTTGCGATGGGAAGCGGGACGGTGTTTTCCATGCGCTTCGGGCAAAAGGACGCGCTGGGGCTGAAGGAGGGGATCCTGGCCTCCTTCACACTGCTCGGCGCGGTCACGGTCGTTTTGAACGTCGCGGTTTTTCTCGGGATCGACTGGATCATCCGGGTCCTGCAGACGCCCGCGGATCTGGTCGGCCTGATGCGGGAATACCTGATCGTCATATTCGCCGGGCTGGTCGGCATCTTCCTGTATAACTTCTTTGCGTCGCTGCTGCGCTCGATCGGGAATTCCGTCGTACCGCTCCTGTTTCTCGCGGTTTCCGCGGTTTTGAACATTGTGCTGGACCTCTGGTTTGTCGCGGGGCTGAACCGCGGCGTCGCCGGGGCGGCGGAGGCTACGGTCATCTCCCAATACGTTTCCGGAATCGGGATCGCCGTCTACACGTGGGTGAAATGCCCCGAGCTGATCCGGAAGGACAAAGCGGTCCGCCTTCGCTGGAGCCGCGTCAGGGAAATCACCAGCTATTCGGCGCTGACCTGCCTGCAGCAGTCGATCATGAATCTCGGCATTCTGGCCGTGCAGGGGCTCGTGAACAGCTTCGGCACGACGGTGATGGCGGCCTTTGCCGCAGCGGTGAAGATCGACGCCTTTGCCTATCTGCCGGTTCAGGATTTCGGCAACGCGTTTTCGATCTTCACCGCGCAGAATTTCGGCGCCGGGAAGACGGACCGCATCCGGAAGGGCATCCGCGCTGCGTCGCTCACGTCCATGCTCTTCGGCCTTTTGATTTCCATCGCCGTCTTCGTCCTCGCGGAACCGCTGATGACCTTGTTCATCGACGCGGGGGAGACGGCCGTCATCGCGGAGGGCGTTCGGTATCTCCGCATCGAGGGCGCGTTTTACTATCTGATCGCCGCGCTGTTCCTGCTTTACGGGCTGTACCGTGCGCTTGGAAAGCCCGGCATGTCTGTTGTCCTCACCGTCGTTTCGCTCGGTATCCGTGTAGCGCTGGCCTATGCGCTCGCGCCGATCCCGCTGTTCGGCGTCGTCGGAATCTGGTGGTCGGTGCCGATCGGCTGGCTTCTGGCGGACGCGCTGGGCCTCATCTACTATTTGGCAAAGCGGAAAACCCTGCTGAAGGACAGCAGGGCCGGTGTAAAATAAAGCGATTCCGCGGCTTTGAAAAGGGCGGCAGGCGTTACGCTACGGTGAGCGCGAGCGCGCCGTGCAGGGACTCGCCCTCTATGGCGATGTAACAATCCCGACTGCCCACGGAAAGCGTGTATGTGCCGCTGCCCGCGGCGCCGGCGATTTGGTGCCGTTCGGTGCCGTCGATCCAGTAAAGTTCTGCGGCGCCGGACTCCACTTTCAATTCATACGTCACGGTCAGCTCATTCCCGCTTTCACGCTCGAGCCCCGTCCCGCCGAAGAGGTATTCGGTGCCGCTGAAGCCGTCGTATTCCGCCGTGTAAGTGCCGGTGTAGGTGTCCGCGCCTGCCGTCCGCTCTCCCGCGAGGTCTTTTTCGTCGGTCAGGGCGTATCGGCTCGCGTGGTGGAGAAAGTCGTTAAACCCGTTTATGATGGAATCCTTGCTGCAGCCCGTCAGCGCAAACGCAAGGCAAAAAGCCAGTGCGGCGGCGGCCAGCACATTTCTTCGTTTCATAAAGCGCCTCCTCAAAGCCGGGTGACGATCGACATGCCGATGATTGCGGCCGCGCCGACCACGTAAATCCCGTTGATGACCGTGCAGACCTGCATCCATTTGTTTTTCACCCTGCCTTTGGTATAGGCGAGGACGGAAAAGACGCCGGAGAAAATCATGAAGGCGGCGTAGCTGTAGACCATGATTTCCGCCACAGGGGATTCCAGCGCCCAGTCGAAGGTGCGCAGCGGCAGGATGGTCCACGGGGCAAAGAGCATGATGGTCGCGATCGTTGTGCAGATTTTGTTTTTCATCAGAGTTATCTCCTTTCAGCAGCGCCGAACCGCATGCAGGCGATTCCAAGCGCAATCACAGTAATCGAAACAGCCGCCGGAAGCCATGGCAGCCAGGCGATTTGGCGTTCGTACACCCCTGCAGCGGAGCGCCCGTACTCGATCATCAGCAGGTAGAACGGGTAGCTCATCGGGTAGACGAACCAGATCTTCGTGTTGATCATCAGGACCGACGGAACGATGGAGGCGAGGCCGATTCCGATCGAGAAGACCGGCGTCTGAATCAGGTTGGCGATCATCCAGAACACCGCCGCCATGGGGACGGCCCCGGCGTAAAGGCTGAAGGCGACCCGGCAGACGTAGAGCGGCTCGAGAACGAAATTGTAATCCTGTAATATGGAGGCGATGGCCGCGCTGATGAAATAGGCGGCGATCGTCATGGCCATCTGGACAAAGGACAGCAGAATCAGCACCGCAAATTTCGCAAGGCAGAGCTTTGCGGTATTTACCGGCAGCGAGAGCATTTTGAGGATGCCCTTGTTGGCGCGCTCGGTTTGGGTGAGCAGCACCGTGCCGACCACGAGAGACGCGGGGATCATAAACCAGACCATCCCCATAAAGCCCTGAATGAAGAAGTTGTTCTCCGGCGTGATCGGGATGCCCCGCGTATCGAAGTTCATTTCGGCGTTGATGATGCTCGGAATCCACATGAGAATGACCGGAACCAGCAGGATCAGCAGGATTTTGGAACGGCGTATTTTCCTGAGTTCCACGCCGATCAGGGAAAAGAAGTTCATTCTGCACACCTCCTGATTTTTTGACAGACAAGCTCCAGCAGCCCGAAGACCACGGTTTCGGCGGCGCAGACGCCCAGAAGCAGCGGGACGCGGCCGCTTTCCGCCGCCATGGCCAGCGTTTGATAGGGAGAGCTGAACGGGCAAAGGCTCAGAAGCAGATTGTCCTGCGGGAAGATGGACATCGTAAACACCAGAATCACGCCGATCCCGAGGGAGACCCACATGTTTTTGCAGGATGAAGCGATCACCAGCATCAGCATGACCGTCGGCAGGGTGACAAACCACTGAAAGCCCGCGCTTTTCAAAAGCGCCGGTATGTCGAATGTGTAACCCGGGAACCAGTAAACGGCGCATCCGGCAAGGACGGCCGTTTCCATGGCCGCCATCAGAGCGAGCGCCAGCGCGGCGATCACGAACTTCATCAGAAACAGATTTCCCGCCCGGACCGGCAGCACATCCATTTTCTGCGCGCCGTTGTCGGCGTATTCGGTGTGAAACATCATGCAGGCGCCGCAGATGCAGACCAGAATGTTGAGCATGGCCATCATCTGCCAGTTGGCATCCATCAGGATGGAAAATGGCTCTCCCGGCAGGGCGGTAAAGGTCTCCGCACGGACCAGCATATTGACAAGCGGGAACGCCGACGCCAGCAACCCGCCCGCAAGGAAAGCGGGGAAATATCCCGTCCGCTTCAGCTTTTTTGCCTCCAGTGCAAGTGTCATCTTCCGGCGCCTCCTCTGCGGTTGTCCTCGTCGATCATGGCGAGGAAGGTGTCTTCGAGGTTGTCGGTGGGGAACCCGGCGGCGCGGGCGTTGTTTTTCAGCGTTTCCATCGCCCCCTCGAACAACAGCCGGCCGTGGTTGAGAATCCCGATGTCGTCCGCCATCAGCTCCACCTCCGGCAGCAGGTGGGAGGAGACAAGCACCGTGCAGTCGTACTGCTGCGGCAGGGACCTGACCAGCGTGCGGATCTCATGAATGCCCACCGGGTCCAGGCCGTTGGTCGGCTCATCGAGGATGAGGATCGGCGGCCGGCCGATCAGCGCGCCGGCCAGTCCAAGCCGCTGCTTCATGCCGAGTGAATACTTCTTCGCCAGCCGTTTGCGAAACGGCGTCAGCCCGACGAGCTCCAGCGCGTCGGAAACGCTGCTTTTCGGCAGGCCGAGAATTCTGCGGATGATCTCGAGGTTTTCCTCCCCGGTCAGGTTGCCGTAGAATGCGGGCGCTTCAATAAAGGAGCCGACTTCCTTCAGAATCGGCACCCGGTCGGCGGGGTACGTCTTGCCGTCGATCTGAAAGCTGCCCGCAGTCGGATGCGTCAGGCCGAGGAACATCTTCATGGTGGTGGATTTTCCCGCGCCGTTTGGGCCGAGAAACCCGTAAACGCTCCCTTTCCGGATATGCAGATTCAGATTGGAAACCGCCGTGAAGTCCCCGTACGTTTTGGTCAGGTTTTGTGTCTCAATGATATTCATACCACGTAATCTCCTTTCCTTCGATGGTGCCAGTATAAGCCGGCAACCTTGTGGGAACCTTCTCGCATCCTTACATTTACATTACATTTGCAGCCGCTTGCGTCGGGACGGATATTTCCGTGCTATAATAGGGAGCAGGAGGAATCTGCAATGGAACAACAGTATTACAAACAGAAAAAAATCCTTCTCGTGGATGACGAGAAGGCGTTGTTGGACATGGTCGCCGACTTCCTGCGGGAGGACGGCTATACGCAGATCAAAACGGCGGGTACCGTTGCCGCTGCAATCGACGCGGCAAAAACATGGAAGCCGGATTTCGCGATCCTCGACGTCATGCTGCCGGACGGCGACGGCTTTTCGCTGTTTGAGCGGCTGCGGGCGTTTACGGAGATGCCGGTGCTGTTCCTGACAGCGCGCGGTGAGGATGAAGACAGGCTCCGGGGTCTCGGCCTTGGCGCCGACGACTACATGGTAAAGCCGTTTTTGCCCAGAGAACTGCTGCTGCGGGTCGGGATCATCCTCCGGCGGTATTACAAGGCGGAAAACCCGATGGTGCGGCTGGCCGGAAGCCGGATTGATTTCTCCCGGGCGGAAGTCATCAAAAACGGGGAACACCTGCCGCTGACGGCCAAAGAGCACAACATTCTGCAGGCGCTTTGCCGCAACGCCGGCCGGATCGTGACAATCGACCAGCTCTGCGAAGCGGCCTGGGGCGACAACCCGTTCGGCTATGAAAACAGCCTGATGGCCCATATCCGCCGTATCCGGGAAAAGATCGAGGAGAATCCCTCGAAACCCGTATCTTTAATTACGGTCAAGGGGCTCGGCTACAAGCTGGTGCTGGAGGGATAGCGGTGAAAAGCACGTTCAAACTCATCCGGCGGTTCATCAAGGTCCTACTGCTGTCGTTCATCGGCTTAATGCTGTTGAATATTGCGCTGCTTATTTTCGTTGTTTCGAGATCAGAGTCCAACTCCGGCGGCTGGAAAGCTGCGGAACAGCTCGGGAATGAACTGGCGGAAACGGAAAGCGGCGCATATACGCTCTCGGAAACAGGGCGGGAAATTCTGCAGCAGCGGAACGCCTGGGCGATTCTGGTCGAGGACGAGACCGGCGACGTGATCTGGCACAGCGACAATCTTCCGGAGGGTGTTCCGCTCCACTACTCGGCGGCGGACATCTCCTACTACACACGCGGGTATATCGACGATTACCCCACGACGACCGCCGCCCGCGGGGACGACCTCATTTTTATGGGCCATCCCAAAGACATGTATTGGAAGCATATGTGGCCGGCCTTTGACTACCAGCTGATCGCCGATTCCCCGAAGATCGTCCTGCTGTTCCTGGCGGTCAATCTGCTGGCGATCCTTTTCATTTATTTTGTGTCCACATCGGGCGTCCTGCGGTCGGTCCGGCCAATCGTTTCGGGGATCGAAGATTTGCCCGAGGGCAAATCGGTTTACATCAAGGAAAAGGGCCTGCTGTCGGATCTGGCCGCCGCGATCAACCGGGGCTCCGAAAAGCTCATGCGGCAGGACCGGGAGCTGAAAAAGAAAGAGAGCGCCCGGGCCAACTGGATTTCCGGTGTTTCCCACGACATCCGCACCCCGCTTTCCATGGTGCTGGGCTATGCCGGCCAGCTTGAAGAAAGTGGCGCGCTTTCCGAAGAGGACCGCAGGAAGGCGTCGATCATCCGGCAGCAGGGTCTCAAAATGAAGAACCTGATCAACGACTTGAATCTGGCCTCCAAGCTCGAATACAACATGCAGCCGCTGCACCCGGAACCGGTGAATCTGGTGGCGGTGGCGAGGCAGTGCGCGGCGGACTTCATCAATGCGGATTTAGCGGGCAAGTACCCGCTGGACTGGAAGACGGACGAAAACCTGACCGCCTGTGTGATACAGGGCGATAAGGCTCTGCTGCGCCGGGCGGTCAACAACCTGCTGAACAACGCGCAGGCCCACAACCCGGCGGGATGCACACTCTCTGTGGCCGTCCGGGAAGATGCCGAAAGCTATATCCTCTCGGTGGAGGACGACGGCGTCGGCATTTCGGATGAACAGCTTGAGAAGCTGCGCAATACGCCGCATTACATGATGAGCGACAACGGCACGGAGGAGCCGCGCCACGGCCTTGGGCTGCTGATCGTCCGGCAGATCATGCGGGCGCACCGCGGTGACGCGTCGTTTGGGCGCAGCGCTTCCGGCGGCTTCCTCGCCGCATTGCAGTTCCCGCGGGAACAGGCACCCGGCGGTCCGCCTGCGGAAAGGTGATGCCTGTATCCGAAGCTCACATAAGTTTTTCTTATGCTCGAACACGAAGAATCGGGATTGCAAAAAACCGCGAATCCTTCTAAAATAGAGACAATAGGGGATACAGCCGCGCGAAACAAGGCTGCTTTGTGCTGCGCAAAGGGCGGCGGTTTTCCGGAAACAACTGCCGAAATCCCCGGATTACGATGGGAGCGATGGATATGAAACAGGAACATGCTGTGGATTTCGGCTTCGGCTGCATGCGGCTGCCGCTGCTGAAAGTAGACGAGCCGGATTCTTTTGACTACGAGGCGATCAACAAGCTGTTCGATGCTTTTCTGGAAAAGGGGTTCACGTATTTCGCGCGCTTCAACAGCATAGCCCGCACCACCGGCAGCTTCTCAAGCCAGGCGGTTTATTACCGCAACACGGCGCTGAAGCACGGCAAAGCCGGCGACTGCATCGGCTGCGGTCAGTGCGAGAAGGCCTGCCCGCAGCATCTGCCGGTCCGGAAATACCTCGGCGACGTCGCGGCGAAGTTTGAAGCTTAAAGCGAAAGGGTTCCGCATGCCGAAATTGTGCGCGCACGCGGACTGACCGTCCCGACGGCGCTGATTCACGTGCGGCACACGGTTCAAGCCCGGACGTCGCGGCCGAATACGCTGCGCCGGAACCCGTATGAAAAAACAAATCAATCTGTATAGAAAAGGGCGCTGCAGCCTGAAAACCGCAGCGCCCTTTTTATATTCCATTTTATGTATTTTCCGTTTCCTCAGCGTGTGAAGGAATGGGGCTGAATGCTGCGGCACTGCCGGATCACCGTGCTGCAGACAGCGTTATGGTATTCCAGATAGTTTTTCTTCTTCCGGTTGACCGAGCGCTGCTGCGCCTGTAGAACCTTCCAGCGGGCGCAGTTTTTATGGCATCCCTCAAAGTAACGCGGGCATTTTTCCTGGCACGGAATCATGGTAAACAACTCCTTTGTAGAAATAAAAAACAGCCGGACAGGAGGAACTCGTACAGAGAGCTGCACGAAATCCATCCTAGCCGGCTGTGAAACGGACGTTTCTGCTGTGAATCACATGTCCCGAAGGGGAAATCAGTATGCACATGGAATCAACCACCTTGCTTCATTTGGTTTGCTGACTAAAGCATAACAGAAGCAACCCGCCAAGTCTACAACTTTTTTGTTAACTTTTTGAAAATTCTGTGTTTTGCGCGCCGGCGCTTTGGCTATATAGGCCAGAAGAATAAGAAATGTGCTGGCAGGAATTTTGCTGCAAAGGCGCAGCCGCGGCATTCGAAGGGAATTAGCTTTTGAAGAGTCAGGACGTCCGACTTCCCCGAAAAGCCTTAAAATTGCAGAATTTTTATACCGGAATCTTT
>DSLFC04101__coassemble_575_pt1 | contig 23651 bp, 16 predicted proteins | sample DSLFC04101__metabat2_high_PE_006 | metagenome-assembled genome bin DSLFC04101
GAATAGCGGAAGGGCTTGAGCCGATCGGCCTCCCACGGGTTCCTAAAGCACACCCGCAGGCTCCGCTGGAAGGTGATGGCGTCCTGGTCGTGGAAGCGGTACATGGAGATCATCGAGCGCAGCGTGTCCTTCAGCGGAACGCCGTGGTACGGGCCGCAGAATTCGCCGTTCCGGAAATACCAGCCCCCGTTGAAATAATCCTCCAGGCCGGTGCCTACAATTTGTGGATGCTCGATGTCGTCCTGGTCGATGCAGATGTACTCCGGCGCCTCGAGATAGGCGAGGTAGTTGTACTCCTGCCCCTGCATGGAGACGGCGCAGCCCACGTAGTGGCCCCTGCCCTCGGTCTGGAGCACGTCCATCGGCTCCGGACCGGGGTTCTCGCCGCAGCGGAACTGGCAGTGGAAGCGCCCGGCCTGCGCATCCAGATGCTCCAGCGCCTGATAATTCACGTTGAGGAAAATGTCGGCCGGGATGGAGTCGTGCAGGTTTTCCATTTCGATGCGCATGCCCTTTTCAAAAGGCATGGGGAAGTAGCTGTAAAATCCGCCGCTGCTCATGCCCAGAAATCTCGAAAGGTACTGGCGGTATTCGCAGTGCCCCACGCCGAAGAAATCGCCCACGGGCGATTCCACGCTGGGGAAAGGGTTCCCATCGAAATAGATGCGCAGGATGAGGCAGCGCAGCAGCGTGGCGTCGATTTCCGCATTCGGGTTCCAGTGCTGCCAGAACCAGCCGGGGAAGGTGAGCCAGAGCCGGGTGACCATGCCGGTTTCCTCGGTCTGCACCAGCGTCAGCCGCTGATGCGGCTCGACCCGCAAAGTCTTCTGGCGTGTGTCGGGGCGAAAGGTGGTCAGCTGCCGGGAAATTCCCGACCGCAGCTGATAAACGGGTACGTTGCATTCCATAGTAAAGTCCTCCCAAAAGTGTTCAAACCGGCGCGTTTTCCGGTCGATTTATTATAGCATAGAGGAGGGGGCGGTTCCACAGAAAAGCGAAAAGAAAGCGGAGAATTTCCGCCGCTCTTTTCGTGGTATTTGCTTCTCCGAAACCGATGTAAGCCGCCCGGATTTTTGCTGTGTTTTCACACCTTGAATGCGCGACTTTTCAGCCATTCCACAGATTGCCTCAACCCGGCAACGGTTTTCGTTTCAAGAACGATTCGACGGCCATATTGGCTGGCAAGGCAAAAATACTTCTGCAAGTCGATTTCCCCCGTGCCAAGCGCCAGGTGGTCTTTCCTGCCTGCCGCATCATGAAAGTGGAAATGATGCAGTTTATCCCTGTGGTTCAGAAGCGCGGATTCATCTACATGGCCTGTTCCGTGATTATGGCCAATATCGAAGGTTAGAGCAAAAACCGGGCTTTCAAGCAGGCGGTCGAGGGCCAGCCTCTGGAAGTCGGCATATCCGTTGCTGTTTTCTATACAGATCTTCATATTATTTGGATCAACTGCTTTTTCGCATTCGTTTCGAAAAGCACAGATGCTTTGCAGATACTGCTCTTTGTATACATCAAACAAGAATATTTTCCTATCTGGTAATGTAAAATAGACGCCTTTTGACAGGTGCATGTTTAAAACCGGTATATCCAGATATCTGGCCATTTTGATCGTTTCCCGCACGGTGTGCCGGTAGGCTTCGGAGATAAACGGGTTGAAATCGCTGACATTCAGGTTCTCATCGAGGTGAATTGTGTAATAAATTTTATGCTTTTCGGCGATCTCCTTGAGCTTTGCCAAATCGATGGTGTTAACCTGATATTGAGGCAAATTCATGTTCAATTCAATGAACTGCAAGCCTAGTTCGCGACACAAACCGGCGCAGTCGTCAATCTCCGGCAACTCAATCAAAGTGGGCATGCCAATATCTATCAATTTGTATCACCTCGCAATTGTAATTGGCTGATATCAAGCTTGTTGTGGTAAAAAAGAATCGGTTATGGGAGCCGAGACCGGCGCCGTAGCTACGTGCCGCTGGCACGCAAGCGCCCTTCAGGCTATCAGCCACGGCCTCAGAAGCGGGGAGGACGCAGGCCCAGATCTTGCCCGGAAACGAAAAATTCCAGCCAACCCACAAGAGATTGACCGGAATTCTCTGGCATAGTTGCCCGTTTTTACTGTCGGATCCACTTAAGGTGCACTTATGAATAAGACTACTATAAGACAGAGATATTGTTACCTCAATCAGTGAGTCAAAATGACCAATTTAGCAATTTCATGATTTGCCAAAATGCGCACAGTCCCGCCAATCGGAAACGTAATCATGGGATAAACATGACCAAAATCTACACCAAAAACGACAGGTATATCCTTAGGTACTTTGTCTTGAATAATATCTCTTATTGCTTCTGCGTTCAAACCACAACTATCTTCAAAGCGTCCAAAGACAATTCCTTTGATCGTTTCCGCTCCTTCCACCTGTAAAAGAGACTCTAGGTTTCGATCAAATTCGTAGCAAAAATAATCTCCCATAATATTGTCATCTTCCAGAAACAGTACCTTATTTCGAATATCAGGCATATAAGGCGTTCCTTGTAAGAGATTTAAAGTACAAAGATTACCGCCAATGATTGTTCCTTCACACATGCCTTCTTGAATTGTATAATATTTTGTCGCTGTTTCAGAGGGAGTGACAACAATGGGCTCCTCACTCATTACACACTCAAAAAAAGTTTTCTGGGTGTATTCTGCCTCCCTATCAAAGGTGAAGGTACCATAATGTGGACCATGATATGTGACAAGTCCCGTTTTAGAATAGATGGCATTATGAAGAGCAGTTATATCAGAATAACCGCAAAGAATTTTAGGATGTTTCCTAATAAGCTCGTAATCCAGATGCCGTAAAAGCTGATTAGAATTGAAACCGCCAAGACAAGTTATAATCATTTTTACATTTGGATCACAAAATGCCTCGTGAATATCTTCTACTCGTGACGCAATACTGGAGGAATGGTATTTTCCAACCTCTCGACTGTTCTTGGAAAATGTAAGATGAAATCCCTTTTCCTTCCAGAAGTTAACCGCATGATGGTGTACATCCTGCCTCACTTCTGTTAGATTTCTTGCCGGTGCAATCACTCGCACCTCATCGCCTAGTTTAAGCTTGCTTGCAATCATGCGATTACCTCCTTGTCTGAGTATAGAAAGAAACATTAATTTTGACAAAAGCAAATCAAAATTAATGTTTCCATTGGTTGCGGGGGCAGGATTTGAACCTACGACCTTCGGGTTATGAGCCCGACGAGCTACCGAACTGCTCCACCCCGCGATATATTCACTTCTCAAGTGCTTAGTCATTATACAACACATTCTGGAAAAATGCAAGCCCTTTTTGAAAAAAAGTGAAAATATTTTTGTGAGGGCTGTTTTGGGCCCGGCAGATGCGCAAAAGCAACGCCTGCGCCGGTTGGGCAGACACTGCTTTTCGTTGCTTTTTTGTTATTTCCTTTGATATTTCTGCTATTTCCGTTTCCGGCCCTTTCCGTAGCCGGGGGCGGCGCCGTCCCACCGACGGCTGGCCGGCGGGCTTTTGCGCTTTTCCGTGCGCTTCTGCGGCGCGGGCGCTTTCTGCAGGAAGCGCGTGTCGCCGTGCCGCGGGCGCACGAGGCATTTCGGCCCGGTGCCCACAAGGTCGCGGCGGCCGGCCCGAATCAGCGCTTCGGTCACAAGCTCGTAATTTTTTGGGTCGCGGTACTGGATCAGCGCGCGCTGCATCGCCTTTTCGTGCGGGTCGCGCGCGACGTAGACCGGCTTCATCGTGCGCGGGTCAAGGCCCGTGTAATACATGCAGGTCGAAATCGTCGAGGGCGTGGGGTAGAAGTCCTGCACCTGCTCGGGCATGTAGCCGAGCTCGCGCAGGTATTCCGCGAGCCGCACGGCGTCCTGCAGCGTGGAGCCCGGGTGCGAGGACATCAGGTACGGCACAAGGTACTGGTCGAGGTGCATCTCATCGTTCAGCTCCTGATACCGTTTCGCAAAGCGGCGGTACACGCTGTTCTGCGGCTTGCCCATCATGCGCAGCACGCCGTCCGAAACGTGCTCGGGAGCGACCTTGAGCTGCCCGCTCACATGGTGCCGGACGAGCTCGCGGAAGAACGTCTCGTCCTTGTCGTTGATCAGGTAATCGAAGCGGATGCCGGAGCGCACAAAGACCTTTTTGACCTTCGGCAGCGCGCGCAGCTTCCGGAGCAGCGCGACGTAGTCGCTGTGGTCGATTTCGAGATTCGGGCACGGCTCCGGAAAAAGGCACTGCCGGTCCGGGCAGGCGCCGTGCTTCAGCTGCTTTTTGCAGGCCGGCTGCCGGAAGTTCGCCGTAGGGCCGCCGACGTCGTGGATGTAGCCCTTGAAGTCAGGATCCTCTGTGATCTTCTGCGCCTCCTCGAGCAGGGACTCGTGGCTGCGGACCTGGATGATGCGCCCCTGGTGGAAGGTCAGCGCGCAGAAGCTGCACGCGCCGAAGCAGCCGCGGCAGCTCGTCAGGCTGAACTTGATCTCCTCGATGGCCGGGATGCCGCCGGCTGCCTCGTAATCGGGGTGATAGGTGCGGGCGTACGGCAGCGCGTAGACCGCGTCCATCTCCTCGGTCGAAAGCGGCATCTGCGGCGGGTTCTGCACGAGGAAGAGGTTGTCCGCCGGGTAGGGCTCGACGAGCGTTTTCGCCGTGAACGGGTCGGTATTGCGGTACTGCCGGTAGAAGCTTTTGGCGTACAGCTCCTTGCTCGTCGACACTTTGTCGAAGCCCGGCAGGCGAATGGTGTCCGGCGCGTCGGGCGGCACGGCGGTTTTGTATACCGTGCCGCGGACAAAGGTGATGTCCCGCACCGGGATGCCGCTGCGGAGCGCCTCGGCGATTTCCACAATCGACCGCTCGCCCATGCCGTAGGAGATCAGGTCTGCGCCGGCGTCGAGCAAAATGGAGCGCTTCATGTGGTCCGACCAGTAGTCGTAGTGCGCGAGGCGGCGCAGACTGGCCTCGATGCCGCCGAGGATGATCGGCGTTTTCTTGTAGGTGCGGCGGATCAGGTTGGCGTAGACGACCGCGGCGTAATCCGGCCGCAGCCCCATTTTCCCGCCCGGCGAGTAGGCGTCCATGCGGCGGCGCTTTTTGGAAACCGAGTAGTGGTTGACCATTGAATCCATATTGCCGGCGGAGACGAGGAAGCCGAGCTTCGGCTCGCCGAGCGCGGTGATGCTCGCGGGGTCGCGCCAGTCCGGCTGGGCGATGATGCCGACCGTAAAGCCGTTGGCCTCGAGCACGCGGGAGATGATCGCGGTGCCGAAGGAGGGGTGGTCGACGTAGGCGTCGCCGCTGACGTAGACGAAATCGAGCTGTTCGATGCCGCGGGCGGCCATATCTGCTTTGGAGACGGGGAGAAATCTGCTTCTGTCCATATCGTTTTCCCAACTTTGTTGTAGTGTTATATTTCAGTATACCACAATTCCCACGGAAAAGAAATGATTTTCGATTGCTTCTGCGGCGGAATTATGGTATGCTGATGCACAAAGGGGCGTCGGCCGCGCGGCCATCCAGCAGGCGCGGCGCATCGCCGGGACGCGGGGCGCGCAGTACCTGCAGTTGTTCACGCTGCCGGTCAACACGCCGGCCATCCGCTTTTACGAGCGGGTCGGCTTCACGCGGGCGGCGGGCATCCACGAGGAAGTGGTCGATGCAGCGCTGACACTGCGGGAATACGGCTTTGAAATAGAAACCGCAGATGGAAAAAACAAAACGGAAACGGAGTTGTGATCAAATGGCAAATGAAAAATTTCGGGACAGCACGCTTTCGCCGGCGGAGCGCGCGGCGGATCTGCTCAGCCGCCTGACGCTGCGCGAGAAGGTCGGGCAGGTCAACCAGCGGCTGTACGGCTTTCGCAGCTATGTGCGGACCGGCGATGCGGTCGAGCTGGCAGAGGATTTCAAAAGGGAGGTCGAGCGCTGGGGTGGGCTCGGCGCGCTGTACGGCCTGTACCGCGCGGACCCCTGGGCCGACAAGGACTACGCGACCGGTCTTACGGGCGACACGGCGGTCCGGGCGTATAACCTCGCCCAGCAGTACGTCATCGAACATTCGCGCTTCGGCATCCCGATGCTCCTGAGCACGGAATGCCCGCACGGCCATCAGGCGCTGGACGGCTACCTGCTGCCGGTCAACCTCGCGATGGGCGCGGCGTGGAACCCCGCGCTTGTCGAGGAAGCCTTCGGCGTCGTCGGCAGCCAGATCAGGGAGATGGGCGTGGATTTTGCGCTGGTCTCGATGCTCGACGTGCTGCGCGACCCGCGCTGGGGCCGCAGCGAAGAGTGCTACAGCGAGGACCCGTACCTCTGTGCAAAAAATGCGGAGGCGGCGGTCAGGGGCTGTTTGTCCGGCGGCGTGGATGCGGTCGCCAAGCACTTCTGCGCGCAGGGCGAAACGACCGGCGGCGTGAACGCGAGCGCGGCGCGCATCGGCGAGCGCGAGCTGCGCGAGATCCATATGCCGCCGATGGCGGCCGCGGCGAAGGCCGGTGCAAAAGGCGTTATGGCCGCGTACAACGAGATCGACGGCGTGCCGTGCCACGCGAATGATTGGCTTCTGCGGGATGTGCTGCGCGGCGAAATGGGCTTCGACGGCATCGTCATGGCGGACGGCGTCGCGATCGACCGGCTCAGTGTGCTGACGGGCGGCGACGCCGCGGCAAACGGCGCGTACGCGCTTTCCGCCGGCGTCGATGTGAGCCTCTGGGACGACGGCTTCACGCATCTGGAAGAGGCCGTCGAGCGCGGGCTCGTGTCGGAGGACGTCCTCGACCGCGCGGTGCTCCGCGTGCTGGAGATGAAGTTCGCGCGCGGCCTGTTCGAGCATCCGTACCTCGAGGAAAAGCCGCTGACGCAGTTCACCGCGGCGCAGCACCCGCAGAGTCTGGAGCTTGCGCGGCAGTCCGCCGTGCTGCTCAAGAACGACGGCATCTTGCCGCTCGACGCGAAGGCGAAGCGCCGCGTCGCCGTGATCGGCCCGAATGCGGACGCGATTTACCAGCAGCTCGGCGACTACACGCCGCCGCTGCGCGAGGGGGCGGGCGTCACGGTACTGGACGGCCTCAAAGCGGCGCTGCAGAACAGCGAGATCCGCTTTACCGAGGGCTGCACCGTCTGTGGCGGCGAGACGGCGGGCATCGCCGACGCGGCGCGCCTTGCGGCGGAAAGCGATCTGGTGGTCCTCGTGCTCGGCGGCTCCTCCAGCCGGTTTGCAGGCAAAGCGATTTTCGATACGAACGGCGCCGCCGTCGCCGGCTCGGCGCTGCAGATGGACTGCGGTGAGGGTGTCGACGCGTCGGACCTCGCGCTGCCCGGTGCGCAGAACGCGCTTGCAGAGGTGGTCTTCGCCGCGGGCAAGCCGGTCGTGACGGTCGTGATCTCCGGCCGGCCGCACGCGGTGCAGGCGGTCGCGGAGAAGAGCCGCGCGCTGCTCTGGGCGTTTTACCCGGGCCCGTGGGGCGGACAGGCCATTGCCGAGGTGCTGACCGGCGCGGCGGAGCCGTCCGGCTGTCTGCCGGTTTCGGTTCCGCGCACGACAGGCCAGCTCCCGGTGTACTACAACGCGCGCGCCTCGTATGACCCGATGCGTTACCGCGATGTGCCGAATACGCCGCTCTATCCGTTCGGCTTCGGCCTGCATTATGCGGCGCCCGCGGTGGAAGCGGTCAGTTGCGACGGGGCGGTCTCCGCTGCGGCGCTGCGGGCCGGGGAGACGCTCACCGTGCGCTGCAGCGTGCGGAATGCGGCCGAGCGGCCGGCGTGGGCGACCGTGCAGCTTTACATACAGGGGCTGTCCGGCAGTGTGGTGCGCCGCGTCAAGGAGCTCAAGGCGTTCGAAAAGGTTCGCCTTGCACCGGGCGAAACGCGGGAGGTCACGCTGCAGCTCGGTCTGGAGGCCCTCGGCGTCTGGAACCGGCAGATGCAGTTTGACGCGGAACCTAGCGCCGTGCGCCTGATGCTCGAGGAAAGCGGAAATCCGGTTTGGAGCACCGAGGTGCAGATCACAGAATAAAAACAGACGGCGCGGGCCGGGGGAGATTCCCCGCCCGCGTTTTCTTTTGTATTTTTTCGAATTTTGTCTTGACTTTTTTTTCAATGTGCAGTATAATACTGCTTGTGTCAGGACGGCGCGGCTGTTTTGGCGGGAAAATAAATATGGAGGAGTTCCCGAGTGGCCAAAGGGGGCAGACTGTAAATCTGTTGCGTCTCGCTTCGGTGGTTCGAATCCACCCTCCTCCACCAAGTTAAAAGCTACATTTTGATTTCTCAAAATGTAGCTTTTTCGTTGTTATACGTTCTTTAAAAAATATCTATTCCGTAACGTTCACACAAAAAGAAACGGCAATTTTCGATCAGAAAATTGCCGTTTCCAGTGAAAAGAGAACCAAGTGAAAAAATTGGTAGCTTTGTTCTGCATAGCAATTGATTTTTAATAGAAATAATGATATAATTGAATTAAAATATTATTATATGTGGTGATTGGAGAGTTATTTTGTGTTAGATAGTCAATTAAAATTGTATGTTCCTCAATACCGTGATTTATGGTATCGACAACAATTGCTAAATGACGCTGCTACCATGGACTATAATAAGGGATATGACTTGAACTTTAGCGGATACCACAAAGATAGCGGCTGTATTGATTTCCCAGAAGAGCAATGGAAAAATTGGTATGACTGGTTCATTGGTCAAGAGCCGGAACGATTTTATGCTTATATAACACGGGCGCATGATGGTAAGTTCATCGGTGAGGTTAATGTCCATAAAAGTGATACTGCACCGTGGCATGAAATGGGAATCGTTTTAGAGGCTAAATTTCGAGGGCAAGGTTATGCGGTCGAAGCGTTGGAATTACTTCTAGAGTATGCTTTTGTGAACTTAAATGTTGATGCCGTTCACAATAGCTTTGAAGTGAATCGGATGGCTGCTGTTCGAACACATCTTGCCGCTGGTTTTAAAGAATACAACAAAGAAAACGATAATATCGAACTGTTAATTACCAGAGAACAATATTTCTCCAAATAACCAATCCCCCTTACATGAGTTCAAATCCCCAATCCGAAAAGCCGAAAAAATCTTTTTCATGTGGTTTAGACAAGAAAACTACCTGGTATTTGTATCAGGTAGTTTTCTTTACATATATGAATTTGAAGCCCGGGGAGTTTTTATGCTTGAGATTAAAGCGTTGGATCCGAAACATTGGAAAAATTATGAACTTCTGTTTTCCTATGACACGGACGGATATTATTCGTTTGAGATCCATAATTGGGATTTTAAGCTGGTGTTCCATCCCTATCCAACGGTTGCGCATAAAACATTTACAGATCATCTATTTGGCGAATGGCTGGAAAACCCGATCGCGTTTGGCGCGTTTTACCATAATCGCCTGATCGGCGTGGTTGAAAGTTCTCTTGAATCGTGGAATAATCGATTTCGCATCGCCAATTTGCTGGTATGGGATGACTTCAGAAATCAAGGAATCGGTAAAACGCTGATCCAAAAGGCGGAGGAAGCGGCAAAAAACAGCAATGCACGGATGCTTGTACTGGAAGCACAGACCTGCAATCGTAAAGCCGTTGATTTTTACTTGGCAATGGGATTTCGGCCCATCGGATTCGATTTGTTTTGTTATACCAACAGCGACCCTGACAGCGGAGAAGTGCGGCTTGAGATGGCAAAACCGCTGAATTAACAGATACTTTTAAAAATTCGGGGTGTCCAATTCAGTATAGTTTGCTTTGCAAAGGGGGCGAACAGCGTGCAGAATGCAATTGTGCGGGACGGGGCGTATATGCGCCGCCTGAAAGACGCGCTGTACGCGCAGTATGGCATCGCGGCTTTGGAAATCACGCCGGCCAGCCGCGGCTACTACGGCGAGACCTGGAAGGTGCGCGCGGATTCCGGCTGCTATTTTTTGAAGATCGACGCGCTGCCGTTTCATCAGACGCGATACAGGCAGAGCTTGTCCGTCATCGAATACCTGTGTGAAAACGGGATCGACTTCGTCGGGACGATCATCAGGACCCGGCAGAATGCGCTCTGCTTCGATTTCGCTGCGGCCGTTGCCGCGCTGTTTGCGTGGGTGGACGGCGAAAACGTCGAGACGGATGAAACGAAAACGCCCGAATACCAGATGCTGTGCAAAATATACCGGCTGACAAAGCCGGGGCTCGGGATTCCAAGCGCGTCGTTTTCCGATGACGCCGCCGTGCGCTTTTATGAACAGTGGGATGCGCTCAAACGCGCGCCGCAGACGGACGCCAACCGCGCCGCGCTCGATGTGCTGGAGCGCTATAAGGCGAAAACCGATCATTGCGCCGCGCGGCTCGCCCACTTTGCCGCGCGCTGCCGGCAGCATCCGGCCGCGTTTTATCTGACGCACGGGGACGCCGGCGGGAATTTCTTCGTCGGAAACGGGCGGAATTATATCCTGGACTGGGACGAAGTGATGTACGCGCCCCTTGAACGGGATGCGTGGGTGATGGGCTGTTATGACTGGGCGCGCAGGCTGTTCAACGATACGCTGCAGGCGAACGGGATCGACGACCGGCTCTGCCCGGAGCGTTTGGCCTTTTACTGCTACCACATGTTTTTCTTTTATCTCGGCGAATTTCTGCAGGTCCATCCGATGCAGGACAAAAGCCAGCGGATACGGGCGTATTTTGAGGACGGGTGGATCCTGAGCCGGATCTGGTTTGCGGATACGATCGCGTAGCGCGCCGCCGCAGGCCCATTGCATAGCGAAGCGGCCGCGTGCTGGCTTCCGGGGTTTGACAAGCCCCGGCGTCGGAGATATAATAGGCACAATATCACAGGCGGGTCTCCTGTCGGCTTTGACAGGAGGGCCTTGAATACAAGGGATGGTGACGTGTATGAGCCAGCAAATTCTCATTGCCGAAGACGACGAAGACATCGTGGAACTGCTTTCGCTTTATCTGACGGGAGAGGGCTTTACCGTCTTTTCCGCCGGAAACGGATTGCAGGCGCTGGAGTGGGTGGAAGTCGAGCGCATAGATGTCGCGATTCTCGATATTATGCTGCCGGTGCTGAACGGGTACGACCTGCTCAGGAAAATCAGGGAAAAACATAATTTCCCAGTGATCATTCTGTCCGCCAAGGATCTGGACACCGATAGGATACTCGGCCTGAATTTAGGTGCGGACGCCTATCTCACAAAGCCCTTTAATCCCTTGGAGGTCGTTGCCTATGTCAAATCTGCATTGCGCCGCTACTATGAGCTGGGCGGCAATGCGGCCGCCGAAAAGAGCGCGGTGGAAAAGACGACGCTGACTGTCGGGGAGCTGGAGCTGGATCTGCTCAAATTCATTCTGCGCAGGAGAGGGCAGATCGTTCCCCTTACGCCGGCGGAACTGAAGATCGTCCTTAAACTGATGCAGTCGCCGGGACGGGTCTACACCAAAGCGCAGCTTTACGCATGCATTGGCGGCGAGCTTTATGAAAGCGATGACAATACCATGATGGTGCACATTTCGAACATCCGCGCAAAGATTGAGGATGATCCCTCAAATCCGCGATACATCAAAACCGTGAGAGGACTGGGGTACAAAATTGAAGAGCATTGACCGTGTGCGGAAGAGCCTGCTTTTTTCCTGTACGATATATTTTGCGTGCTACACGCTGATCATTGTTCTGGTGTATTTTGCGTTTGCACACCTTGCGAATCAGAAAATGAGCGAATCGGTTTTCACCATGGAGGACCTGCTCTCCTATGAAGATGAGCTGATACAGGAAAACTATGCCGCGATTCCCGCCAAAAACTCAAAAATCTCTGCGATTATTATTTTCGATGAAAACGGATGGATCCAGTATGCAAGCAACCAGACCATCAGTGAGAAGGTCTTTTTTCAGGATTTGGACATGGTGGACGATTACAATTCCAGCAATTTTTTTGAAGTGCTCCAAAATGCGGCTGAGGATGACACCGTTACATATACGGTATACCTGAACGGCTACGAGGACGGCAGCATAACGCCCAGCGTTCTGGATTACTGTGTTCTCGATGAAGACTACAGAATTATAGAAGGCGGGCTGTTTTCCCACCGCGACTTTCTGACACAGCGGGAATTCGAGCTGCTGAGCGGCATATCGAGGCTCAACGGAACGCTTATAAAATACGCGTACAAGAATGCGGATGGGGAAGAGCGGATACTCGCTTTCCTCTCGACCAATATGAGCGACAGGCAGTATGCGGAGATCGTGGAATCGGTAAATATGATTTGGCTGGCCGGCATCCTCTGCATCTTTCTGCTCATCATTCTGTTTGCCGTGCTGTTTTTCAGAAGCATTAAAACCAGAATTTCACCGCTGAACCGGATGATCGTCTCCTACCGAAAAGGCAGGGAGGCGGAAATCGACCCTGCCGCGGTGCCGTCCGAATTCCGCGAGACGGTCTGCAGTTTCAAAAACCTGGTTGAAGAGCTGGAGTGTACCCGGAAAGAAAAGGATGCGCTGTACAGGGAAAAGCAGAAGCTGATTGTAGATGTCTCCCACGATTTGAAAACGCCGCTGACCGTGATTCAGGGATACGCCAAGGCGCTTTCAGAGCGCCGGGTGCCGTCGGAGAAGCAGGATGCTTACATGGAATCCATTTACAATAAGGCGAAGCTGGCGTCGGATATGGTCAACGATTTGTTCCTGTTCACGCAGATGGAGCATCCGCGTTATCCGCTGCATTTGGAGAAGACAGATTTTAACGAGTTCGTGAAAAGCTTTTTCGCGGAAAAGTATATGGAGATCGACGAAGGGGGATTCCACCTCTCCTCCAACATGGAGGACCTTCCCATCGTGCTGATGATGGACAGAAGGCTGATGCGCCGTCTCCTTGAAAATCTGCTGAACAACGCGATCAAGTACAACCAAAAGGGAACGACGATTTACATCGCGATGGAGAAAAAGGACGCGAGTGCCGTACTGACGATCGCAGATGATGGCGCCGGTATCCCGGAGGAGATCGCCCAGAGTCTGTTTCAGCCGTTTGTTACCGGAAACCGCGCGCGGACGACTGGGAAGGGAACAGGGCTTGGCCTGTCTATTGCACAGAGGATCGTGCAGATGCACGGCGGCAGCATGACGTTTGTCCACCCGCCGCAAAAGCCGTACCACACGGAATTTCGCATAAGCATCCCCGTCCGGGAAAAAGAATAACGCAGGAAAATCCGCAGCTTTCGGGCTGCGGATTTTTCTTTAGAAACATTAAGGTTGCGTGAAGCTTAAATAAAGTTTCGTACCGTATACTCGTAGCATATCCTTTCCGATGCATCGGAAGGAAAATAATTCCGCGTTTGAGGTGATATGCATGAGAAATGTACTGGAATATCTTGAGAAGAGCACGCGCGCATTCCCAAACAAGATCGCGGTGGAAGATGAACACGGTGCCTGCACCTTTCAGGAATTGCAGGCAGACTGCATGCGCGTCGGTTCAGCGCTTGCCGGCAAGGTGAAACAGGGCGCCCCTGTTGCTGTTTTCATGGATAAGGGCATCCCCGCGCTGTGCGCTTTTTGGGGCATCGTTTATGCCGGTGGTTTTTACGTGCTCCTGAATCCGGATCTGCCGCCCGCGCGGCTCAGGCAGATTCAGGAAGTCCTGCAGGCAGACTATATACTTGCCGACCGGCAGCACAGTGCTGCCGCACAGGAGATCTTTTCCACGGCTTCCATCCTGCAGGTGGAAACCTTGCAGCGCAGTCCCATCCGGGAAGAGGCTCTCGAGCGCGTTCGGCACGACGGGATCGATACAGACCCGCTGTATGCCATTTTTACCTCCGGCTCGACGGGCGTACCCAAAGGGGTTGTGGTCAGCCACCGTTCCGTTCTGGATTTTATCGATACATTCACGACGCTCTTTGAAATCGGTGAGAATGACATTATTGGCAATCAGGCGCCCTTTGACTTCGATGTTTCCGTCAAAGACATTTATGCCGCACTTCGTACCGGCGCAAAGCTGTCCATCATTCCGAAGCGTCTTTTTTCCCGCCCCGGAGACCTGCTGGACTGGCTCTGTGACCACAGAATCACCGTTATGATCTGGGCGGTCTCTGCACTCTGTCTGATCAGCACGTTTCACGGGCTGGACTACAGACGGCCGACTGCGGTGAGGAAAATCCTTTTCAGCGGCGAGGTCATGCCGATCAGGCATCTGCAGATCTGGATGGAACATCTGCCGGAAACACAGTTCGTCAATCTCTACGGTCCGACGGAAATCACCTGTAACTGCACGTACCACATTCTGGAGCGTGGAAACAGCTACAGGACTGGGATCCCTATCGGGCGGGCATTCCCGAATAAGGCAGTGTTCCTGCTGGATGCGGAGGGCGCGCGGATTTCCGAACCCGGCCTTGAAGGGGAAATCTGTGTTCGGGGAACCGCGCTGGCACTTGGTTATTACAACGCTCCGGAACAGACGGAAGCAGCGTTTGTTCGGAATCCCCTGAACCGACATTACCCGGAGCGCATTTACCGGACCGGTGATTTGGGAAAGTACACGGCGAGCGGAGACCTCGTGTTCTGCGGGCGTCGGGATTTCCAGATCAAGCACATGGGGCACCGTATTGAGCTGGAGGAGGTCGAACGCGCGGTTTCCAACCTGCCGGGCGTGGAACGCTGTTGCTGCGTCTTTGATGAAGAAAAGCAGAAGCTTTACGGCTTCTATATCGGAGAACCGGACAGGAAAACGCTCCACAAACAGCTCAGAACACAGCTGCCCGCTTATATGGTGCCAGGGGCGCTCATTCGGTGCACAGTGTTCCCGTTGACCAAAAACGGCAAAGTGGATAGAAAAAGACTGCTTGAAGGGAGGCGCAGCAATGAACAGTCCGCAGCTGAAAAAACTGCTTGAAGAACAGAAAACCCCTTTTTATGTATTCGATGCGGGAGAACTGCGCCGCAGGATCCAAACCCTGCGGCGGGCGCTTCCCGGGCACATCCGCCTTTGCTATGCGGTCAAGGCCAACACATTTATTCTTAAAGAAATGCGTGCGCTGGTGGATCGCTTTGAGATCTGCTCGCCCGGCGAGCTTCGCATCTGCCGGAAGCTGGAGCTCCCCCAGGAGAAATTCGTGATTTCAGGGGTGTATAAGGAGCCGGCGCTGATGAACCGCCTGGCCTCTCAGGAGGGACAAATCGGGATCTATACCGTGGAGTCCATGACGCAGCTTTCCGTTTTACAGGAAGCGTCTGCAGCGGCAAACAGACGGTTGCCCATTTTGCTCCGGCTGACCAGTGGCAACCAGTTTGGACTCGACGAAACGGAGATCGAGCGTATCGTTGCGGCGCGCGGGGATATAGACGGTCTGGACATCCGCGGGATACAGTATTTTTCGGGCACACAGAAGGATTCGATCAGGCGCTTGGAAAAAGAGCTCGGCATGGTAGACCTTTTTCTGGAGAAATTGCGTGAGAAATACGGCTATCGGGCAAGCGAGCTGGAGTTTGGGCCGGGACTTCCGGTCTCGTATTTTGAGGGGAAGCCGTTTGATGAGGAAACGTTCCTGCAGCGGTTCTCCGCACTTCTGGACAAAATGAAATTCCGTGGAACGGTCACGATTGAGCTTGGCCGAAGCATTGCGGCAAGCTGCGGTACATACTGCACCAGCGTTGTCGACTTGAAATGCAATGATTCCGGGAATTACGCCATCGTAGACGGCGGTATGCACCAGCTTGTTTACTACGGTCAGTTTATGGCAATGAAGCATCCGCATGTCCGGCACATATCCGCCGGTGCGTCTGCAGACGCCGAACCGCGAAACTGGAACATATGCGGTTCCCTGTGTACGATCAACGACATCCTTGTCAAACAGATCGTGTTGAACGATCTGCGGATCGGAGACGTTCTGGCGTTTGAAAATGCGGGCGCTTACTGCATTACGGAGGGAATCTCGCTTTTCCTGAGCCGGGATCTGCCGAAAGTCGTGCTGATCGATGAAAATGGAGCCGCGCGCATCGTGCGGGGCTCCCAGCAGACAGAGGCGCTGAATACGCCGCAGTATTGAAAAAGGTTTTAATAGCTACTGATTATTCTATAAGGAGAGGCATATGATGAAGAGACTCATTGAAATTCTGGAAGAAATCCAGCCGGAAGTGGATTACGCTACCTGTACCGACCTGATCGATGGGAGACATCTGGATTCGCTTTCCGTTCTCGCACTGGTCGCGGAATTGGAAGAGAAATTTGACATAACGATTCCCGCAGTGGAAATTGTTCCGGATAACTTCAATTCCGCAGAAAGCCTGTGGGCCATGATTGTGCGTTTGCAGGAGGAGGCCTAAGATGTTTTCCATCTCCTCCTACTTCTCGATTGAATATTTGGTGATTCTTTTGCCGATATCCGTGGCCTTGTACGCCGTGCTTCCGCAAAAGCTTCGCCGGATAAGCCTTCTGCTTTCGAGTTATGCATTTTTCTGGGCGGTCAGCGGAAAGCTGATCGCCTATTTGCTGTTTTCCACGCTTTCTACCCATTACACGGGCTTGTGGCTGTCCAGCCTTCAGGAAGATTGCGACCGGCTTGCGGCAGCGACCCCAAAGGAGAACCGCAAAGCCGTGAGGGTGCAGTATCGGCAAAAGCAGCGTCTTGTTGTCGCCTTTGCGGCGGCGCTGCATATCGGGCTTTTGTTGGTGCTGAAGTATGGGCCGTTTTTTGCGGGCAACATCAACACTGCTTTATGGGCGCTGCGCATCCCGTTCGCGCTGGAAATCCCATCCTATATCCTGCCAATCGGCATCTCATTTTACACACTGCAGGCGATGGCCTACATTTTTGACGTATACAGGCGAAAGATCCCGGCCGACCGCAATCTCCTGCGTGTGGCGCTCTTTATGAGCTTTTTCCCGCAGATCATGGAGGGCCCGATCTGCCGCTATTCGGAAACGGCCGCGCAGCTTTGGGAGGCCCCGAAGCTGCAATACCGGAATCTCACGTTCGGCTTGCAGAGGATCCTTTTCGGCCTTATGAAAAAAATCGTTGTTGCGGATCGCCTGAACCTGATGATCAAAAATGTCTTTTCCGACTATCAGAATTACGACGGCTTTGTTCTTGCCGTGGCGGCGGTGGGGTATACCGTTCAGCTTTACATGGATTTTTCGGGGACCATGGATCTTGTCATCGGCAGCGGGCAGATTTTCGGAATGCGGCTGCCTGAAAACTTCCAGCGGCCGTTTTTCTCCAAATCCATATCGGAGTTCTGGAAAAGATGGCATATCACACTGGGAACCTGGTTTAAGGATTACGTTTTCTACCCGCTTTCCATGTCGGCGCCGCTGAAGAAGCTGACGGTCCGCGCCAGAAAGCGGCTCGGCAACCGGTTTGGGCCCCTTGCGTCCGGCGCCGTCGCGCTGTTCTGCGTCTGGCTATGCAACGGCCTCTGGCATGGAGCGGGATGGAATTATATATTCTTTGGCATGTACCATTTTGCACTGATTCTGGCGGGCAGCCTGATAGAGCCTCTGGCTGCACAGGCGGCGGAGAAGCTGCACATTGAAAGAAACAGCGCGCCGTATCGCTGCTTACGGATCGTCCGCACCGCGGCGCTGGTGTGCGTCGGCGAGCTTTTCTTCCGCGCCCACGGGCTCAAAGCCGGCCTCGCCATGTTTAAGAGGATCTTTACGGACTTTTCGCTGTCGACAGTTCAGGATCACTCCATCTTCACCTTTGGAATGGACAGACAGGATTTTCTGATTGTCGGGGTTGCGCTGGCGCTCGTTTTCACAGTCGGCGTTTTGCAGGAGCGCAATATAAAAATCCGGGCGCAGCTTGCAGCGAAAAATGTAGCGCTGCGCTTTGCAGCGTATTATGCGCTGATCCTCTTTGTTGTGATTTTCGGCGCTTATGGTGCAGGTTATGTCCCGGTAGATCCGATTTATGCCGGCTTTTAAGGAGAAGTGTTATGATCTATGCAAAAAGAATACTGTCCGTTATACTGTTTTTCGGAATGCTCGCCGCAATTCTGCTGATGGCTTCCTTCGTTTTTATACCGAAAAACAACATGTCTGAGTTCGGTATGGAGGAGGCGCAGGCCAACGGGATTCTCGGCGAAAAGGAGAATACCATCGACGTCCTGGTGCTTGGCGACAGCGAATCTTATTCGTCGATCTCGCCGATGCAGATCTGGAAGGAAACCGGCTATACGGCCTATGTATGCGGGACAAGCGCCCAGCCGCTGAACTACAGCGCGGTTTTGCTGCGTCGTGCCTTTGAGAAGCAAAAGCCCAAAATCGTGATTTTAGAGACCAATGCGATTTACAGGAAGATTTCTCCCAATCAAGCGGTCAATACGGCACTTGGCAATTTATTTTCCGTGTTTCAGTATCATGACCGATGGAAATCACTGGGGCTGCATGATTTTACGGGGAAGGCCAGATTCACATGGACCGATGATTACAAGGGGTACAGGTATAACACAAAGATCGTTCCCAGCAAAATCGGGCATATGAAACCTACTGAGGCGGTCGCGCAGATCCCGGATCTGAACGAGCAGTACGTCCGGGAAATGAAGGCGCTCTGCGACGAAAACGGCAGCCGGCTTGTGCTTCTGAGTACGCCGAGCACGGTAAATTGGAATTATGAGCGCCATAACGGCATTGTGGCGCTGGCCGGGGCGCTGGGATGTACGTATATCGATCTGAATCTGATGAACGATCAGGTTCAGATCGACTGGAGCCGGGATACGCGCGATGCAGGTGATCATCTGAATCATTTTGGCGCGGTGAAAGTAACGCGCTACCTTTCCGATTATCTCAAAAAGACGGGGCTGCTGACGGATCACCGCGTGGACGCGGACTATGCGAAGTGGAATGATTCCCTGCAAAAGTACACGGCTGTAGTCGAAAGCGGCAATGCAAATAATGCGAATAAGTAGTGCGGTGCGCTTTCCGGACGTATGCGGGTTTGCGGCCGATGCGGCCGCCGGTTTACAGGTATCTTCCGGTGACGCTGTCCTTGTTCGCGGCGATCTCGGCAGGCGTGCCGGCGGCCACGAGCCGGCCGCCCTCCTCGCCGCCGCCCGGCCCCATGTCGAGGATGTAGTCGGCGCTGCGGATCACGTCGAGGTCGTGCTCGATCACGATGACGGTGGCGCCGTTTTCGATCAGCGTCCGGAACACGCCGAGCAGCGTCTGCACGTCCAGCGGATGCAGGCCGATCGTCGGCTCGTCGAACACGAAAACGGAATCCGACTGGCCGCGGCCCATTTCGCTCGCGAGCTTCAGCCGCTGCGCTTCGCCGCCGGAAAGGCTCGGCGTCGCTTCACCGAGCGTCAGGTAGCCGAGGCCGAGATCCTGCAGTACCTGCAGGCGCTGGCGCACGAGCTTGAGCCCGCCGCAGGCGGTGCAGGCGGAGGCGACGTCCATGCCCATCAGTTCGGGCAATGTGTAGGATTTTTCCCCGCCGCCGGAATAGCGGACCGCTTCGGCGTCTCTGGCGTAGCGCGAGCCGCGGCAGTCCGGGCAGGGGATCTCCACGTCGGGCAGGAACTGCACGTCGAGGCTGATCACGCCCGTTCCGTCGCAGGTCGGGCAGCGCAGGCGGCCCGTGTTGTAGGAGAAGTCGCCGGCCTTGAAGCCGAGCCGCTTGGCGTCCGGCGTCTTCGCAAAGACCTTGCGCAGCTCGTCGTGCACGTTGGCGTAGGTGGCCACAGTCGAGCGCACGTTGATGCCGATCGGCGTGGCGTCGATCAGCTTGATCTGCCCGATGCCCGGCGCGTCGATCGAAAGGACGTGGTCGGGCAGCTTTTTGCCGGCGAGCGACGACGAAAGCGCGGGAACGAGGCTTTCGAGGATCAGCGTTGTCTTGCCGGAGCCGGACACGCCAGTGACGACGGTGAGCTTCCCTTTCGGGATGTCGACCTCCAGCGGCTTCACGGTGTGTATGGCCGCGGTGGACAGGTGGATCCGGCCGTCCCGAAACAGCGCGTCGGCGCGGGTGGTTGTCGGTGTCCCGGCGTGGGCCTTCCCCGCGAGGAAGGGGCCGATTAAAGAGCGTTCGTTATCGGCGATATCCTGCACGGTGCCCTCGGCTACGACGCGGCCGCCGTCTGCACCGGCGCGCGGCCCCATCTCGATGATCCAGTCCGCCTCCGAAAGGATCTGCGTGTCGTGGTCGACGAGCAGGACGGAATTCCCGTCGGCGACGAGGTCGTGCATGACCGCGTTCAGGCCGTCGATGTTCGACGGGTGCAGCCCGATCGAGGGCTCGTCCAGCACGTAGAGCACGCCGGTCGTCCGGTTGCGCACCGCGCGGGCAAGCTGCATCCGCTGGCGCTCGCCGGTGGAGAGCGTGGAGGCGGCGCGGTCGAGCGTGAGGTAGGAGAGGCCGAGGTCCATCAGCCGGCGCGCCGCCGTGCGGAAGGAATCACAGATGCTCTCGGCCATCGGGCGCATCGGCGCGGGCAGCGAGGCCGGCACGTTGTCCACCCAGCGGACGAGGGCGGAGAGCGTCATGCGGCAGGCCTCGTCCAGCCCGATGCCGCAGAGCTTCGGCGCGCGGGCCGCATCGGAAAGGCGCGAGCCGCCGCAGTCGGGGCAGACGTCCTGCTTCAGGAACTTTTCCACCCGCTTCATGCCCTTTTCGTCCTTGACCTTGGCCAGCGCGTTTTCCACCGTGTAAACGGCGTTGTAATAGGTGAAGTCGAGCTCGCCGGCCTGTTCAGAATTCTTGGCGTGGTAGAAGATGTGCTTTTTCACGGCGGGACCGTTGTAGACGATGTCTTTTTCCTCTGCCGAAAGCGTGCGGAACGGGACGTCCGTGCGGACGCCCATCGCCCGGCAGACATCGGTCATCAGCGACCACATCAGCGTGTTCCACGGCGCGACAGCGCCCTCGTCGATCGAGAGCGATTCGTCCGGGACGAGCGTGCTGCGGTCGACCGTCCGCACGATGCCGGTCCCGCTGCAGGTGGGGCAGGCGCCCTGACTGTTGAAGGCCAGCTCCTCGGCGCCCGGCGGAAAGAAGCGCACGCCGCACACGGGGCAGGTCAGCGCGTCGCCCGACGCCACGGCCAGCGTCGGCGCGAGAAAATGCCCGTTCGGGCAGCGGTGGCTGGCCAGGCGGGAGAACATCAGCCGCAGACTGTTGAGCAGCTCCGTGCCGGTGCCGAAGGTGCTGCGGATGCCGGGCACGCCGGGCCGCTGGTGCAGAGCGAGCGCGGCCGGCACGTACAGCACCTCGTCCACGTCGGCCTTTGCGGCCTGCGTCATGCGCCGCCGGGTGTAGGTGGAGAGGGCCTCGAGATAGCGCCGGGAGCCCTCCGCATACAGCACGCCGAGGGCCAGCGAGGACTTCCCGGAGCCGGACACCCCGGCGATGCCGACGATCCGGTTCAGCGGCACGTCGACGTCGATATTTTTCAGATTGTGGACTCTTGCGCCCCGGATTTCGATTGCCTTCGGGGCTTCCGGCCTGTCATTCATGCAGATACCTTCCCAGAATAAAAATTAAGCGTGTCTATTATAACACGGCCGGGGCGGAATGTCCACGCAAGGCGCAGAGGATGAAATTACAGCCGATTTCCCCGCCGCGTAAAGAAAAGCGTTGACAAATGTAAAAATTATGGTATAATACTTTTTGTTGAGCGCGAGTGCTGGAATTGGCAGACAGGCACGTTTGAGGGGCGTGTGTTTATGACGTACGGGTTCAAGTCCCGTCTCGCGCACCAAAACGGAGCAAGCGATAGGGCTTGCTCCGTTTTTCTTATCTGTTTTTTCGGGCGCGGCGCGTATCCGTGCCGCCGGCCTTGGCCTGAAATGCCGCCGATGCCGTTGGGCTTCGGCTTCATTTTGTCGCTTCGCGGCGGCTTTGGCGCGGGGAAGCAGGGCCTTTCTGAGTGCAAAACAGGCGGAATCTGGATCCTCCGGGGAGTTCCAAATTCCGCCTGTCTTTTTCATGCAGCAAATTCGGTTTTTGCGGCAAAACCCGCGCTTCAAGCGCTTTTAAAGCTGCGCGAGGATTTCCGCCGCGTTTGTATCCGGCTTTACCTTGGGCATCACCGTCTGGATTTTGCCCTGCTCGTCGATGAGGAAGGTCGTGCGCACGACGCCCATCGTGGCTTTGCCGTACAGCTTCTTTTCCTGCCAGACGCCGTACGCCTGAATGGCGGTCAGCTCCGGGTCCGAAAGCAGGATAAAGGGCAGCGCGTGCTTTTCGGCAAATCTGCTGTGGGAGGCGACGCTGTCGCGGCTGATGCCGATCACTTCGACGCCTTTTTTCTGAAATTCCCCATACAGCCCGGCAAACGCGCAGGCCTGTCTGGTGCAGCCGGGCGTGTTGTCCTTGGGGTAGAAGTACAGAACCACCTTTTTGCCGGCGAAGTCGGAGAGGGAAACGGTCTTGCCGTCCTTGTCCTCCAGCGTAAATTCCGGCGCTTTATCTCCGATGTTGAGCATAATCATCCTCCTATTCTGTAATCATCTGAATTCCTTTTTCGAGCGTTTCAAAATCGAGCATCCCTCTGCCGTACGTCACCAGATTTCCGTTTTCGTCGATGAAGAAGGTGGCGGGAAATCCGGATACCTGGTACGCGTTGACGGCGTCGAAATTCGTGTCGAAGAAAACGTCAAACTGGAAGCCCTCCTGTTCGACGTATTCCTTTGCAGACGCCATTGTCTCCTGAATGCCGTCGGTGGCGTTTACCATGAGGAACTGCACATCCGGGTATTTTTCATACGCCCGGTCGAAATCCGGCATTTCCTCCTTGCAGTAATAGCACCAGGTCGCCCAGAAATTGAGGACGACGGGCTTGCCCTTGTAATCGGAAAGGTGCACCTCGTTGCCGTCGCCGTCGTATACCGTAAAATCGGGCGCCGCAAATTCGCTTTCCTGCGCGGACTGCTCCTGTGCCTGCGCGCTCTGCATCAGGTTTTCCCCGCTGTAATTCGCGCTCAGCACGCGGTACAAAACGGCGGCGCCTGCGATCACGACCACGAGGCCGGCCGCGAGAAGAATCCACTTGATCTTGCTTTTCATATTAATCTCCACTCCTTATTATTTTTTTGTGCCGGTCGGCGAAGCCGATTGCCGCTTTGCTCGTTGCGGCAAAGGCACAAATCGTGTGTGAAAAAGTATTTTTCACACTACCCCTCCTAGGACAGCAGCGCCAGGAACTGGCCGAACAGCCCGGTCGCCATCAGCACGCCGATAACCACGAGGAAAGCGCCGCTGACGATGTTGATGACCCGGTAATGCTTTTTGATGAAGGTGAAAGCGCCCTTCAGCCGGTCGATGAGAATCGCGCTGACGAAAAACGGGATCCCGAGCCCCAAAGAGTACAGCAGCAGCATCACGACGCCTTCCAGCATGTTGCCCTGGCTTGTGGCGAGCATCAGCGCCGACCCGAGGAAAGCGCCGACGCAGGGCGTCCAGCCGATTGAGAAGACGATGCCGAACAAAACGGAGGAGAAGAACCCCAGATTGTCGGTTTTTGCGCCCTTTGTCCCTTTGAACAGCGTGAGCTTGAAAACGCCGAGAAAATTGAGGCCGAAGAAGATGACGATCAGACCCGTGATGATGTTGACGATCACCTGATGCTCGCGCAGGAGTCTGCCGAAGGTTCCGGCCAGCGCGCCCAAAAGGACAAACACGACGGTGAACCCGAGGATGAAGCCCAGAGCGTTTTTGATGATCCGCTTGA
>DSLFC04101__coassemble_589_pt1 | contig 23319 bp, 18 predicted proteins | sample DSLFC04101__metabat2_high_PE_006 | metagenome-assembled genome bin DSLFC04101
GCCGGAGCGGGCCGCACACCGTGCGGCCGATAAAAGCGAAGAGCGGAGATGCACCGGGCATCTCCGCTCTTTCTCATTTCTTTTTGAAAATCTTTTTGAAGTCAGGGCTTTTGGGCTTCGCGGGCTTTTTCGGCTTTCGGGACTGCTCGATCACGTGCGCGCTCAGCGGGCGGCCCGTCGCGCCGCTCGTGTAGTGCGAGGCCTCGATATACGGGTACCGGCCCGGGGCGAGGTCGTCGTTCGTCAGGTTTTTCTGAAGCAGGCGGTTCGAGGTGACGCGCTTGGTCACCGTGTAGATCACGGCGGCAAGCGGCGTGCCGATGATGATGCCCATGATGCCGAACAGGTTGCTGCAGACCGTCACCGCGGTCATGACCCAGACGCCCGGCAGGCCGATCGTAGAGCCGACGACCTTCGGGTAAATCACGTTGCCCTCAAACTGCTGCAGGCAGATGATGAAGACGACGAACCAGATCGCGTCCATCGGGTTGACGAGCAGCAGCAGGAAGGCGCCGATCGCGCAGCCGATATAGGCGCCGAGAATCGGGATCAGCGCCGAAAGCGTGATGATGCAGGAGATCAGCAGCGCGTAGTCGAAGCCGATCAGCGACATGCCGATGAAGCACAGGCAGCCGAGGATGATGCATTCGGTGAGCTGGCCGCGCACAAAGGACGAAAAGACGCTGTTCGCGGTGACGCCGATGTCGGCGAGCGTCGCGACGGCCTTTTTCGGCAGGAACGAATAGACGACGCGCTTGAGCGATAGCAGCAGGCTCTCCTTGCCCATCAGGAAGTAAACCGAAAAGATGATGGCGAGGATGAACGTGAAGATGCCGCTCGCCACATTGACGGTCGCGTTGACGAGCGAGCTGACGAGGCTCGAGGTGAATTCCGTCGCACCCGTGAGGATGCTCGTCCAGTTGAAATCCTTGAGGAAATCCAGACTGTTTTCCAGATTCAGGTTGAGCTCGACGGAAAGCTGGTCGAGCCACTTCGTCACGTTCTGCACATAGATCGGGATATTGACGCGCGCGGTCTCGCCGATGAGCTCGAGCGACTGGAAGATCTCCGGCACGATGTACAGCACGATCGCGAGCAGAATCAGGATGACGACGGCGAACGAAAGCGCCACGCACAGCGGGCGGCGGATCCTGTGCCAGAACCGGTTTGTCCCGCGCGTCAGGCGGCCGAAGATGAAGTTTTCAAAAAGGTTCAGGAAAACGTTCAGAATATAGGCGATGAATAAGCCGGCGATCAGCGAGCTGAGCGCGTTCATGAGCACGCCGCCGACGTGCATCAGGCTGTCAAAGCAGAACAGCACGTAAATCAGGCCGACCGTGAAGGCGGAAACCGCAATGGCCGGCTTTACGAAGGATTTCGCAGCGGGTTTTTCAGCCTGCCGCGCTTCCGGTCTTGTCTCCTTGTCCAATGATACCCCTCCAGGTGCGAAAGATCAGAATGTGAATTTTGTGCCGCTTTCAAAGGACTTGTACGCGCCGTCCATCAGGCGGGTGAGCATGACGGCCTCGTCGACCGTAGACGGCGCGGGGGCGCCCTCCGTTACCGCGTCGACCCACTGGTCGATCGGCAGCGCCTCCTTTTCGGGCAGCTCGAGGTCGACCCATTTGCCGCCGGTCGCCTTGCCGCCCCACCGGGCGCTCTCGCCGTGGATCATCAGCGAGCCGTCCGTGCCGCTGATTTCGAGCGTGTACGGGTTGCACTCGGAGACGAAGCCGGTTTCGGAAACGCCGATCGCGCCGTTTTCAAACTCGATGACCGAGACGGCGTTGTCCTCGACGCCGCGGTTCGTGACCGCCGTAAACGTGGAGGTGATCGTCTTCGGTGCGCCGAGCAGCCAGTAAAGCGTGTACATCGGGTGCGCGCCGAGGTCGATCATCGCGCCGCCGCCGCACTGCGCCTTGTCGTAGAAATGCGGGGGCAGCCAGTCCGCAGAGCTGCCGTTGTGCACGTTGCGCACGCGCGCGTAGGTCACGCGGCCGAGCTTGCCGGAATCGAGCATCGCCTTCGCGGCGCGGAGCGTCGGGAACGTGCGGTGCGGGTAAGAGATCGTGAAGACCTTGCCGGAGGCCCTGACGGCTTCGGCTGCCTTTTCAGCGTCCTCGACGCCGATGGTGAAAACCTTCTCCGTGAAGATGTTCTTCTTCGCGGCGGCCGCCTTCTGCAGAAGCGCCGGGTGGTCGCAGGTCGCGGAGCAGAGCACGATGCTGTCGATGTCCGCGTCGTTCAGGATGCTGTCGAGATCCGCCGTGAACGGCAGGCCCATCTTGTCGGCGAACGCCTTGCCGCGGGCGGCGTCGCTGTCCCAGACGGCGACGGCTTCCGCCTTCGGGTTCTCGAGGATCGCCCGTGTGTACTCCTCCGTGTGCACATGCCATGTGCCGATAATTGCTACTTTCATGATGTTCAGACTCCTCCGTTTTTTTAAAAATCAGGTTTTCTGATTGAACTGCTTGTGGCAGCGCTGGCAGGTGACAAGGATCTTGCCGCGTCCGCGCGGCGCTCGCAGCTGCTGGCGGCAGTTCGGGCACTTGAAATATTTGTATGTCTTGCGCTCCCGGAATGCCGTTCTTCTAATTCTAAACCATTTTTGCAGCGGTGTCCACACTTTTAGGAAAGAATAATATTCTTTCTGCCGCTGGGCCGTGTTGCGGGAGAGCATGCGGAAAATCGCATAGATGTAAAAGGCATAGGCGATCAGGGTCAGCGGCCAGAACCGTGTGAGCTGCGCGATAAGCGCAATCACGAGGCCGGCGATGAGCAGAACGAGGTTCAGCGTATCCGTTCCGTAGCGCCCGTACATAAATCTTCTCAGCTTTTCCAAAAACACGTGAGAACACGCTCCTTGCTAGATTTTACTCTAATCAGTATAATGCCGCCGCGGTCGATTTTCAAGGAAGGCGCAAGTTCTTTAATAGTAAATTTACAGTTTATTCTTAGTCGCCGCAAGTCGCCGCAAGTCGCCGCAGTCGCCGCGGCTCTGCGCGCACGTCGGCAGAAATTTCCTCTTGACAGTTGAGAACGCATGTTCTATAATGTTCTCAAAGAAACACGAACAGATATTCGCAACATGCGTTCCGAATGAAGGTTCCCAGGGGGAGGAAGAGCTGTGGACCGCGTCATCCTGCACATCGATATGAACAATTTCTACGCGTCGGTCGAGACGCTGTACGACCCTTCGCTGCGGGATGTGCCGATGGCCGTCGGCGGCGACCGCGAGCGCAGGCACGGCATCGTGCTCGCGAAAAACATGCTGGCGAAGGCGAAGGGCGTGAAGACGGCCGAAGCGCTCTGGGAGGCCGAGCGCAAGTGCCCGGGCATCCGCTTTGTGCCGCCGCATTTCGACCGTTACGCGAAGTATTCGCGGCTTGCAAAAAGCATTTACGCGCAGTACACTGACATGGTGGAGAGCTTCGGCCTCGACGAGTGCTGGCTCGACGTCACCGGCAGCACGCGCCTGTTCGGCAGCGGGCGCGAGATCGCGGAGGAGATCCGCCTGCGCATCCGGGAGGAGCTCGGGCTAACGGTTTCGGTGGGCGTGTCGTTCAACAAGATCTTTGCGAAGCTCGGCAGCGATTACCGCAAGCCGGACGCCGTGACCGAGATCACGCGGGAAAACTTCCGGGAGATCGTCTGGCCGCTCGACGCGGGGGCGCTGCTGTTCGTCGGGAAATCGACGCAGGCCGCGCTGCGCAAGTACGGCATGCGGACGATCGGCGACGTCGCGCAGGCCGACCGCCGGCTGCTGCGCCGGCTGCTCGGCAAAAACGGCGAGCAGCTCAACATTTACGCGAACGGCGAGGATATGGCGCCCGTGGCGCGCATCGGCGAAGCGGAGGAACTCAAGAGCGTCAGCAACAGCACGACGGCGATCCACGACCTGCGCGACGACGGCGAGATCCGCGCGGAGCTGTACATGCTTTCGGAGAGCGTCGCGCACCGCCTGCGCGAAAAGGGCCTGAGCGGCTACAACGTGCAGCTTTCGGTGCGAAAATACAACCTCGAGACGTACCAGCGGCAGAAAATGCTCGACGTGGCGGTCGCCGACTCGGAGAGCATCTTCCGCGCGGCTTACGGCCTTTTCCGGGCGCACCACACGGGGGAGTCGATCCGCAGCATCGGCGTGCGCGTCTCGTCGCTCGTGCCGCTCGGCATGACGCAGTGCTCGCTGTTCGGCGACGCCGCCCGCGGCCAGCGGATGCAGAAGCTCGAAACGGCGGTCGATTTCCTGCGCTGCAAGTACGGCGAGGACGTGGTCGAGCGCGGCATCCGGCGCATGCACAGCGACCTGTTCGAAACCGAGGACGTGCGGCGCCGCACGCACATCGAGAACCCGTTCAAGGGCGTGGCGGTGTAGGGAGAGGACGAAGATGGACACGATGGAAAAGCTGCGGATCCTGACGGACGCCGCCAAATACGATGTGGCCTGCACCTCGAGCGGCGTCGACCGCGCGGGCGTAAAGGGCGGGCTGGGCTCGGCCGCCGCGTGCGGCATCTGCCACAGCTTTGCGAGCGACGGCCGCTGCATCTCGCTTTTGAAGGTGCTGATGAGTAACGTCTGCGCCTACGACTGCGCGTACTGCCTGAACCGGCGCACGAACGAGACGATGCGCGCAACGTTCCGCCCGCGCGAGCTGGCCGACCTGACGATCAGCTTTTACCGCCGCAACTATATCGAGGGGCTGTTCCTGAGCTCGGCGGTCGTCGGGTCGCCGGATTACACCTGCGAGCTGATGCTGCAGACGCTGCGGATCCTGCGCGTTGAATACCGCTTCGGCGGCTATATCCACGTGAAGGCGATCCCCGGCGCGGACGACGCGCTGATCCGCGCGCTCGGGCTGCTTGCGGACCGCATGAGCGTCAACATCGAGCTGCCCTCGAACGAGAGCCTTACGCGCCTTGCGCCGCAGAAAACGAAGGAAAACATTCTGGCGCCGATGACGCATATCCGCGACGGCATCCGCGAGAACGCGCACGACCTCGTGCGGTACCGCAGCGCGCCGCGCTTCGTGCCCGGCGGGCAGTCCACGCAGATGATCATCGGCGCGACGCCCGAAAGCGACCGGCAGATCCTCCGGCTGACCGAGGGCCTTTACAGAAAGTACGCCTTGAAGCGCGTGTTTTACTCTGCGTATATTCCACTCGTCGAGGACCGCAGCCTGCCGGCGCTGAACACCGCGCCGCCGCTGCTGCGGGAGCACCGGCTCTACCAGGCCGACTGGCTGCTGCGCTTCTACGGCTTCACGGCGGAGGAGATCCTCGACGACGCGCACCCGGACTTCAACCCGCAGCTCGACCCGAAGTGCAACTGGGCCGTGAACCACCCCGAGGAATTCCCCGTGGAGGTGAACCGCGCGCCGTACGAAAAGCTGCTGCGCGTGCCGGGCATCGGCGTGACGAGCGCAAAGCGCATCCTGCGGGCGCGCCGCACGGCGAAGCTCGACTTCGACGGGCTGAAGCGGCTCGGCGTCGTGCTCAAGCGCGCGAATTACTTCATCACCTGCCAGGGCAAATCGATCAGCCGCATCCGCACGGACAACCCCGCGGTGCTCGCGGGAATTCTGCGCGACCGCGGCCTGCCGCAGGGCGGCTTCCAGCCCGAAATGCCCGAACAGCTTTCGCTGTTCACGCCGACAAAGGAGGATACCGTAAAATGTCTGACCGGCCAGCTGTAATCTACTATTACGACGGCACGTACATGGGCTTTCTGTCCTGCGTGTTCGAGAGCTTTGCCGCGCACGAGGACCCGGTCTCGATCTGCCCGGCCGACGCGGCGGACCAGACCGCGCTGTTCGGTGCGAAATACATCGAGACGGACAGGGCGCGCGCGGAGCGCGTGCGCGTCTCGATCCCGAAGAAGATGGGGCTCGAGGCGCAGGACCTGCTCGAGCGCGCGTTCCTCACCTGTTTGCCGCAGCGCGAAAAGCACATGCTCGCGTTCATGCGGCTCGGCTACAGGGTGGGCCGCACGGTGTGCGGCATGCTGACCGACCCGGTCGTCCACGAGCTCGACAGGGCCGTGAAGTTCCTCGGGCGCGAAGCGCACCTGTTTCTGGGCTTTCTGCGCTTTGCGGAGTACGGCGACGTGCTGATCGCGCAGATCGAGCCGAAAAACAACGTCCTGCCGGTCATCGCGCCGCACTTCCTCTCGCGCTTTTCCGGCGAGGACTTCATGATCTTCGACCGGACGCACAGGCTCGCGCTGCTCTACCGGGACGGCGAGCCGGAATTCCTGCGCGCGGATGCGATCGAGCTGCCGCCCGAATCGCCGGAGGAGCAGCGCTGCCGCGCGATGTGGCGCGCGTTCTACGAGACGGTGGGGATTGAAGGAAGACGCAACGACGTTTGCCGTAGAACGCACATGCCGAAGCGGTACTGGCGCGACACGCCGGAGCTGGGGCATTTGGTGTAGGGTTGCGTCCGGTTCCGCCGCAGGCCCGCGCAGTGCGAAACCGCGGCGCACGATGCAGGTGACGCCTGAATCCCGGTCAAAAAGAAAGAGACGTAAAAGCGGCGGGCTTCCCGAAATGGGAGGCCCGCCGCTTTTGTGCAGACGGATGCGGTTTTATTCCTGCGCCGTAACCCACTCGACGGTCTGCGGCGGGGACTGAAGGGCGGTTTTGAGGAATGCCGGCCGCAGGTCGATCTCGCCGAGCGCATCGAGCGGCACCCACTCGAAGTGCGTGCCGGGCTCCGCGCCCGGAATGCGGTCGCCGCGGTTTTCCAGATTGGTGTGCGCGGCGTCCACGGCAAAATACGTGCAGATTTCGTGCAGGCGCTCGCGCTGCGCGCCGCCCGTGAAGAAGCGCTGGCAGATCCAGAGCGGCCGGCCGGCCGTGACGTCGACGGCGAGCGATTCGTTCAGCGCGCGGGCGAGGGCGTCCTCGGCGGTTTCATTGACGGTTACGCAGCCGCCGGGCAGGTAAAAGTGCGGCGTGCTGCCGTTTGACGCCAGAAGCACGCGGTTCTGGCTGTCGAAAAGGACGGCGGCGGCGCACAGGCGGAAGCGGCCCTTGCGCGAGGTGAAATTCACGGCCGGGTTGTACGCGGCGAACGATTTGGCCAGATGCTCGGCGAGCGCGACGATGCTCTCGTTCGCGTGGGATTTGTCGAAGGCGCGGCAGCTCTCGCGCATGCGGCGCAGCCGCTCCTTGTGCTCGATCAGCGAGGAGATGACCGCGGCGAAGTTTTCCCTTGTGATGCGCACGCCCATGTCGTGCGTCTGCAGGAAGTTGGCGTTGTCCTCCTCCTGCCCGGGGATCGCGTCGAACACAGCGAGGGGCAGGTTGCAGGCCAGCGCCTCGGAGACCGTCAGGCCGCCCGGCTTTGTGACGATGAGGTCGGCGGCGTGCATGTAGCGCTCGACCTCCCTGGTGAACTGGACGAGCTTCGTCTTTTTCGGGGAGGTGGGCAGCTTTTCCGCAAAGCGGTTGTAGAGCTTTTCGTTGTTGCCGGTGATGATGATGATCTGCAGGTCGAGCGGCGAGGCGCACAGCTCGCTGTAAAGCTGCACGATGTTCGAGACGCCCATGCTGCCCGCCATGAAGAGCACGGTCGGCACGTCCGCGTCCAGCCCCATTTCCTGCAGCAGCTTCGGCTGGTCGCCCTTGTCGAAAAAGACGTCGTGCACGGGGATGCCGTAGGGGTAAACGCTCGCGCGCGGAATGCCGAGGCGCACGAGGTCGTCCACCATGTCCTCGCAGGCGACGACGTAGGCGTCGACGTACGGGGCGATCCATGCCTTGTGCACGCCGTAGTCGGTCATGATGCAGATCAGCGGGCAGGTGACCCTTTTGCTCTCCTTCAGGCTCGAGACCATCTCCGTGGCGAAGGGGTGCGTGCTGATAATCACGTCCGGCTGCAGCTCGTCGATGTGCGGGAAGAGCTGGTAGGCGAGCAGCTCCGAGGTGCGCGGCACGAACTCGGACAGGCCGTTGTCCTTGTTGGCCGATTTGTACAGGCGGCCGAACAGCGCGGGCGTTTTTTTGGCCATGAACAGGTAGCTGTCGCAGACGGTTTTGTCGAGGAGCTTGCCGATGCTCTTGAGGAAATCCATCTGGATGACCTCGTGGCCGGTCGTCTCCCGTATGTAGTTTTCGAGCGCCGACGCAGCGCGCAGATGGCCGCCGCCGGTCGCACAGGTCAGAATCAGAATTCTCATAAATCGCATACCGCGCCCCCGCCGTGCGGAGGCTGTCCTTTCCTTTTCAAGATCGTTGCGGGCTGAAAAAAGCAGACGGCGGGAGGTCCGGCCGCGCCTGCTGTGCGGTGTCCGCCGCGTTTGAGTCCAGTATACCATATCCCGTTTGGAATTTCCAGACGGGGCGCGGCAGGATATGGAATTTTTAAGGCACTTTTAAGAAGTTCGACTTTACAACCCGCTGCCCTGCGGGTATAATGAATTCATCCATACAGATGAAATACGAGCCGGCCGTGCGCGTGCGCGGGGCCGGAGCAATAGACGGAAACGGCGCGATGGGACGCGCTTCGTGAAAGGATGGGATCATATGGAGAAACGGGGAAGGCGGAAGCTCGTGCTTGCCGCGCTTCTTGCAGCCGCCCTGCTTGTGTGCGGCTTTACAGGCTGCCGGAATGCGGCCGTTGAGGCGGAGCCGGAAGCCACGGCGACGCCGCAGCCGGTCGAGACGTACCCGGAGGGCACGCTGATGGGCGACGTGGACATTTCCGGTATGCGCCTTGAAGAGGCCGTCGCCGCCTGCCGCGACGCGCTTGCCGAAAAATTTGCAGGCCTGACGGTGACGCTTACGATCGGCGACCAGAAGCTCGAGGTGTCGGGCAAGGACGTCGAGATCATCGATATTCTGGACAGCGCCCTGCAGAGCATCCTGCGGGACCAGGAGACGGGCGCGCACAAGCTCGCGTATACGCTGAAGCTGCCGGCGCTCGAAGAGGAGCTGACCGCGCGCAGCGACGAGTTCAAGGTCGAGTGCAAGGATGCGACCGTCGATTCGTACGATTACGACAAGGGCGAGTTCGTGTTTGCGGAGAGCGTGGACGGCCAGACGCTGAACGTTGCGGAAACCGTCGAGGCGGTCCGCAAGCAGTTCGAAAAGGGCGTGAGCGGCACGGTGAAGGCCGTGATGGATACGACGCCCGCCGAGGTGACGGTCGAGGACCTCAAAAAGGACTTCGTCAAGATCTCGGAGTTTGAGACGGTCTCCACGAACACGGCGAACGGCAACCACAACATGGGCCTTGCGCTGTCCCGCGTGAACGGCACCGTGCTTGAGCCGGGCGAAACCTTCTCGTATGAGGAGACCGTGGGCGACTCCACGAACGCCTCGACCGGCTTCCTGCCGGCGGGTGGCCTCTCGGGCGGCGCGCTCGTCGATATGTACGGCGGCGGCATCTGCCAGGCGTCCTCGACGATCTACGGCGCCGCGCTGCGCGCGGGCATGACGATCACGGTCCGCGAGTGCCATTCCACCCCGTCGTCGTACGTGCCGATCGGCCTGGACGCGACGGTCAGCTACGGCGCGCTGGACTTCCAGTTCCGCAACGATCTGGACACGCCGGTGTACATCATGTCCTGGATGGACGGCGTGACGCTGCACGTGCAGTTCTACGGCCGGCAGCCCGAGGAATGGGACAGCATCGAGGTCTATTCGGAACAGACCGGCTCGACCCCGCCGCTGGAAACGGTCAGTTATGTGACCGACTCCAATCTCGAAAAGGGCGAAAAGGTCCTTTCGACGAGCGGAAACTGGGGCTACACGGCGGAGGCATGGCGCGACTACATCAAGGACGGCGAAGTCGTCAAGACGGAGAGCCTGCCCTCCTCGTATTACGGTGCGACCGGCGCGGTATACCGGATCGGACCGGGAACAGATGTGAACGAAAACCCTACGCCGAAGCCGACGGCAACACCGAAGCCGACGGCTGAACCCACAGCAAAACCGACCGCAACGCCCGCGCCGACGACTGCGCCGACGGCAACCCCGACGCCTACGCCGACTGTAGCGCCGACACCGACCCCGACGCCTGTGCCGACGGCAGCCCCAACAGCCACGCCGACGGCTGAACCTACCGCGGAGGCGTCCACGGCCGCGCCGGCAGTGACGGCGGCCCCGGCGGAGACGCCGGCGGCGTAACGCGCGGCGGTCATACAGAAACGGAAAATTTCAAGCGGGAAAGCTTCCCCCTGCTCCTTTTCGGGCAGGGGGTCTTTCAGGAGAGGAAGAGAGAAGATGGAAAACAAGCGGCAGGCGGACGGATTCGTCCGCATCGCGGCGGCCACGCCCCCCGTCCGGGTGGCGGACTGCCCCTATAACACGGAAGAGATGTACCGGATGATCGCGGAAGCGGCGGAAAACGGCGCGGCGGTCATCGTGTTCCCGGAGCTTTCGGTGACGGGCTATACCTGCGGCGACCTGTTCAAGGACAGGAAGCTGATGGAGAGCGCCGAGGCGAGCCTTTGGGCGCTGATCGAGCGGACGAAGGACCTCAACATCCTCTGCGCGGTCGGCATCCCGGTGCCGTCGGGCGGCGCGCTGTACAACTGCGCGGCCGTGTTCTGCCGCGGCAAGCTGCTTGCGCTGCCCGCCAAGCAGAATATCCCGAATTACTCCGAGTTTTATGAGGCGCGGCATTTTTCGCCCGCTTCCGAATACGGCATGCTCCGCTTCGGCGGGGAATGGTACTCGTGCAGCAACGTGTTGGTCGAGCTTGCGCCGGACGTCGTCGTGGGCGTGGAGATCTGCGAGGACGCGTGGGTCGCCGACCCGCCGAGCGTGCGGCTTGCGCAGCTGGGCGCGACGATCATCCTGAACCTCTCGTGCAGCGATGAGATCATCGGCAAGGCGCAGTACCGGCGCGATATGCTCCGCATGCATTCGGGCCGCCTGCTCGCGGCGTACGCCTATGCGGACAGCGGCTTCGGCGAGAGCACGACCGACATGATCTTTGCCGGGCACAACCTGATCTGCGAAAACGGCACGCTGCTCGCGGAGAGCGCGCTCTTCTCGAACGGCATCACGTATGCGGACGTCGACACGGAGCGCCTCATGCAGGAGCGGCGGCGCATGAATACATGGAAAGAGGCGGCGTACTGCACGGACCTCGTCGCGGACATGACGCTGCCGCAGATCGAGACGACGCGCGTGATGAACCCCTACCCGTTCGTCCCGAAGGACGGCGCGGACCTTTCCGCGCGCTGCGAGACGATTCTGAAAATGCAGGCGACCGGCCTCGCGACGCGCCTGCGCCACATCGGCTGTAAGACGGCGGTCATCGGCCTTTCCGGCGGCCTCGATTCGACGCTCGCCCTGCTCGTCACGGCGAACGCCTTCGACATGCTCGGCCTGCCGCGGACGGGGATCCGCGCGATCTCCATGCCGTGCTTCGGCACGACGAACCGCACGAAGAGCAACGCGCAGTGCCTTGCGGAGGAGCTCGGCGTGCACTTCGACGAGATCCCGATCACGAAGGCCGTCGAGCAGCATTTCCGGGACATCGGCCACGACCCGGCCGTGCTGGACGTCACGTTTGAGAACGCGCAGGCGCGCGAGCGCACGCAGCTTCTGATGGACGTCGCGAACCAGCACGGCGGCATCGTCATCGGCACCGGCGACCTTTCCGAGCTGGCGCTCGGCTGGGCGACGTACAACGGCGACCACATGTCGATGTATGCGGTGAACGCGTCGATCCCGAAGACGCTCGTGCGCCACCTGGTGCGCTACGCGGCGGAGCACGGCGGCGAGGCGCTGCGCCGCGTGCTGCTCGACATCCTCGACACGCCGGTCAGCCCGGAGCTTCTGCCGCCGAAGGACGGCGAGATCTCGCAGAAGACTGAGGACCTCGTCGGGCCGTATGAGCTGCACGATTACTTTTTGTATTATATGCTGCGCTTTGGATTTACGCCGCGTAAAATATATGCGATGGCGTTGCGCTCCTTTGCGGGGATGTACGACGCGGAGACGATCAAAAAGTGGATGCGCACGTTCTACCGCCGCTTCTTCATGCAGCAGTTCAAGCGCTCCTGCCTGCCGGACGGCCCGAAGGTCGGCTCGGTGACGCTTTCGCCGCGCGGGGATTTCCGCATGCCGAGCGACGCGTGCAGCCGGATCTGGCTGGAGGAGATCGAGACGCTCTGAGCCGCAGAGCGCGGGAAACCCCGCACGGCGGAGCGGTTTTGCAATTTTTTTGGTTGACCGGTGCGGCGGGCTGTGCTACGATGGATTTGAGCGGCGGCCGACGGTATGCGCGGCGCCGGCGTGCGCCTGTCCGGCGCGCGGGAAAGGAAACAGAGAATGCATATACTGGTTACGGTTGAAACGAAGCCGCACCACCGCGCGCTGCTGGAAGCGGCCGCGCCGCAGGCGGCGTTCGTCTATAAGGAAAGCGGCGTGGCGCGCGCGGACGTCGAAAAGGCCGACGTCCTGCTCGGCAATGTCAGCCCGGCGCTCCTCAGCCCAAAGGATAAGCTGCAGTGGATGCAGACGGCGAGCGCCGGCGTGGACGGCTACATCCACGGCTGTTTGCCGCAGGGCGCGGTGCTCACGAATGCGACCGGCGCGTACGGCCTCGCGATTTCGGAGTACATGGTCGCCGTCTGGCTGATGCTGCTGAAGAAGCTGCACAGCTACCGCGACGCGCAGCCTGCCGGCGCGTGGACGGATCTCGGCCCGGTCGCGTCGGCGTGGAATTCCACGGTGCTCGTGCTCGGCCTCGGCGACATCGGCGGCGAGTTCGCAAAGCGCGCCAAGGCGCTCGGCGCCCGCGTGATCGGCGTGCGGCGCGCGGGGGTGGACAAGCCGGACTTTGTCGACGCGCTGATCCACACCGACCGGCTCGACGAATATCTGCCGCAGGCGGACTGCGTGGCGATCACGCTGCCCGGCACGGCGCAGACCCGGAATATGTTTGACGCGGCGCGCATCGCGAAGATGAAGGACGGCGCGATCCTCCTGAACGTCGGCCGCGGCACGATCGTCGATTCGGCGGCGCTGTGCGCGGCGCTCGAGCGCGGGAAGCTCGCGGGCGCGGCGCTCGACGTCACCGACCCGGAGCCGCTCCCGGCAGACCATCCGCTCTGGAAGCAGAAAAACGCGGTGATCACGCCGCACGTCTCCGGCGGCTTCCACCTGCAGGAGACGCACGAGCGGATCATCCGCATCATGGCGGAAAACCTGCGGGCGTTCTGCGCCGGCGCGCCGCTGCGGAACGTGGTCGATTTCGAAACCGGTTACCGGAAATTATAAGCGAAAGAATTTTGAAATGATGCCAAAGGAAATCTATCTGGACAACAGCGCCACGACGCGTGTCTCCAAGGCCGCGGCGGAGAAGGCGCTCTATATGATGACGCAGTGCTACGGCAACCCCTCCTCGCTGCACAGCATGGGCTTTGCGGCGGAAAAGGAGATGTCCGCGGCGCGCGCGGTCATTGCGGAAAAGCTCGCGGCGCAGCCGAACGAGATCTACTTCACCTCGGGCGGCACGGAGAGCGACAACCTCGCGATCCTCGGCGCGGCGCACGCCAAAAAGCGCGCCGGGAACCGCATCGTGACGACGGCGATCGAGCACCCGGCGGTGCTGCGCACGATGGAAGCGCTGGAGCGCGAGGGCTTCGAGGTCGACTACGTCGAGCCGGAGCCGGACGGCAACATTCCGGCGGAAAAATTTGCGGCGGCGATCGACGCGAAAACGGTGCTCGTCAGCGTCATGGCGGTCAACAACGAGACCGGCGCGGTGCTGCCGCTGCGCGAAATCGCCGGGATCATCCGGCGGAAGAAAGCGCCGGCGCTGTTCCACACCGACGCCGTGCAGGCGTTCTGCAAGCTGCCGCTCTCGATGAAGCGGCTCGGGCTGGACCTCGTGACCGTTTCGGGCCACAAGGTGCACGCGCCGAAGGGCGTCGGCGCGCTCGCGGTGCGCAGCGGCGTGCGCATCCTGCCGCACAGCTTCGGCGGCGGGCAGGAGAAGAACCTGCGCCCCGGCACGGAGGGCGTGCCGCAGATCTGCGCGTTCGGCGCGGCGGTGCGCGAAATGATGCCGGAGCGCGCGGCGGAGGCTTCGGTGCGCGCGGTGCGCGACCATCTGCTCGAGCGGCTCGCCGCGATGGAAGCCGTCGAGATCAACTCGCCGGCGGACGCCTCGCCGTATATCGTGAACCTCTCGGCCGGGCGCGTGCGCGCCGAAACAATGCTGCACTTTCTGGCCGAGCGGAACATATTTGTCTCGAGCGGCTCGGCCTGCGGAAAGGCGAAGCCGAGCCACGTGCTGCAGGCCATGCGCCTGCCCGCCACGCGGGTCGAAACGTCGCTGCGCGTCAGCCTGTCGGCGGAAAATACAGCGGAAGAAATCGACGCGTTTGCCGACGCTTTGCGCATCGGCATGGAAACGCTGTCGCACGCATAGATAAAAAAGCGCGCGGGAGAAGGGCCGGCGCGCAGCGGGGCGGCGGGACGGCCGCGGCCCGCAGGTTAAGGATTGGTGGTTGAAAACATGCAGGAAGTGATTCTGGTCAAGCTCGGCGAAATCGTCCTCAAGGGGCTGAACCGCCGGGTCTTCGAGGACCGGCTTTTGAAAAATATCCGGCGGCGCATCCAGCGCGCCGGCAATTTCGACGTGTATTCGATGCAGTCGACGATCTACATCGTCCCGAAGGATGCGGACGCGGACATCGACGAGGCCGAGGAGCGCGTGGCGAAGGTGTTCGGCGTCATCGGCTACACGCGCGCGTGCGTCTGTCCGAAGGCGATGGACGCGATCCTCGAGACCGCGCCGCAGTACCTCGAGGAGACGCTCGCAGAGGTCCGGACCTTCAAGGTCGAGTCGAAGCGCGCGGACAAGAAGTTCCCGCTCGATTCGATGCAGATTTCCCGCGAGGTCGGCGGCGCGCTGCTGCGCGCGAACCCGCACCTCTCGGTCGACGTGCACAACCCGGACATCGTCGTGCGCGTCGAGATCCGTGAGAAAGCCGCGTACATCCACGGCGAGACGAAGCCCGGCGCGGGCGGCATCCCGGTCGGCACCGGCGGCCGCGCGGCGGTCCTCATCAGCGGCGGCCTCGACAGCCCGGTCGCGGCGTGGATGATGGCGAAGCGCGGCGTCGAGCTGACGGCGATCCACTTCGCGAGCCCGCCGTATACGAGCGAGCGCGCGCACGAAAAGGTCGTGGCGCTGCTCAAAAAGGTCGGCGAGTACGCGGGGCGCATCGAGATGATCACGGTGCCGTTCACGAGAATCCAGGAGGAAATCCGCGACAAGTGCCCCGAGGAGCTTGCGACGGTCATCATGCGCCGCTTCATGATGCGCGCGGCCGAGCGCATCGCGCGCGAAAAGGAATGCAGCGCGCTGATCACCGGCGAAAGCCTCGGCCAGGTCGCGAGCCAGACGATCCAGGCGATCGCCTGCACGGACGCCGCGGCGAATATGCCGGTCTTCCGGCCGCTGATCGGCAGCGACAAGGCGGAGATCGTGGCGCTCGCGCACCGCATCGACACGTACGACATTTCGATCGAGCCGTACGAGGACTGCTGCACGGTGTTCACGCCGCGGCACCCGCGCACGCGCCCGACGCTGCACCTCGTCGAGACCGCGGAAAAGAACCTCGACGTGGAGGCGCTGCTCGAGGACTGCCTTGCGCAGGTCGAAGTGCGCCATCTGTAAAATCCGGGAAGAAGGGAATTTGCCATGCAGGCTGAAGTTTTATCGGTCGGCACCGAGCTGCTGCTCGGCCAGACCGTCAACACCGATACGACGATCGTGGCGAAGGCGCTGTCGATGCTCGGCATCGACCTGCTGTATGCGGCGGTCGTCGGCGACAATGTGAAGCGGCTCGAAAAGGCCGTGCACGACGCGCTCGAGCGCAGCGACATCCTGATCACGACCGGCGGCCTCGGGCCGACCGGCGACGACCTGACAAAGGAGACCGTCGCGGCGGCTTCGGGCAAAAAGCTCGTGCTGCACGAGCCGAGCTACAAGCGGCTGATGGAGTATTTCGCGCGCGGCGGCCTGAGCGAGAACCAGGTCAAGCAGGCGATGCTGCCCGAGGGCTGCACCGTGCTGCAGAACGACAACGGCACCGCGCCGGGCTGCGCGTTCCAGACGGCAGCGGGCAAGATCGTTTTGATGCTGCCCGGCCCGCCCTCGGAGCTCGAGCCGATGCTGCGCAACTACGCCGTGCCGTATCTCGCGCAGTTCCAGAGCGCGGTGATCGCCTCGCACAGCGTGCACGTTTACGGGCGCGGCGAGGCCGCCGTGGCGGAGATGATCGCCGACCTGACGGAGAACAGCAACCCGACCGCCGCGCCGTACGCGAAGGAGGGCGAGATGTTCGTCCGCGTGACGGCAAAGGCTGCGACGCAGGCGGAGGCCGATGCGCTCTGCGCGCCGGTCGTCGAGGAAATCCGCCGCCGCGTCGGCAATTTCGTCTACGGCGTCGACGTCGACTCGCTCGAAGCGCTCGTCGTCGAAAAACTGCGCGCAGCGGGCAAAACGCTCGCGACGGCCGAATCCTGCACGGGCGGCCTGCTCGCAAAGCGCATCACGGACATCGCCGGCTCGTCCGACGTGTTCGAGATGGGCTGCGTCACCTATGCGAACCGCGTGAAGGAAAACCTGCTCGGCGTGCCGCACGAGACGCTTGAGGCGCACGGCGCGGTCAGCGAGGAGACGGCCCGGGCAATGGCCGAGGGCATCGTGCGCGCGAGCGGCGCGGACGTCGGCGTCGGCATCACCGGCATCGCGGGCCCGGGCGGCGGCACGGCGGAAAAGCCGGTCGGCCTCGTGTACATCGCGCTCAGCGACGGCAAAAACACGTGGGTCGCGAAGCGCCAGCCCGCGGGCCGCATGAAATCGCGCGAATGGCACCGCCATTGCGCGGCATCCAAGGCGCTCGACATGGTGCGCCGCTATCTGGCCGGCCTGCCGGTCGACGAAGACTGACCCGCAAAGCAGCGGGCGGAAAGGAAGGGAAAACGGATGAAGCAGTATAACAGCAACCAGATGCCGGATCCGCGCCATCGCGTGCAGGTGGTGGAGGACGATCCCGCGCCCGCGGCGCGGCGGAAGAGCAGCGTCTGGCTGACGATCCTGATTGTCGTGTTTGCGGCTGTTTTTCTGGTTTCAGCCGGCGTGCTGATTTGGGAGATGGTCATCAACCCGTTCATCGCCGACCAGAACGCCGAGGAGATCCAGGAGGTGTTCGTGGAGGCCGGCGGCGTCGCCGGGAACCCGACGGAGGACGGCGAAACGCAGAGCGAGGCGAACACGCGCCGCGTGGAGGCCGTCCAGAAGCTGCAGGAGATCAACCCGGACATTTCCGGCTGGCTGCGCATCGAGAATACGAACATCAACCAGCCGGTGCTTTTGCCGCCTGCGGACGACCCGGAGTACTACCTCTACCGCAACTATAAGCGCGAGGACACAAAGTACGGCAGCATCTTCCTCGACGTTTCGTCGCCGGTCGGCGCCGAGAACCAGCTCCTGCACGGCCACAGCATGCAGGACGGGCGCATGTTCTGGAGCCTTATCAGCTTCGGCGACCCCGAGGTCGTCAAGGCGTCGCCGGTGATCCAGTACGACACGTACAAGGAGGCCGGCGACTGGAAGATCGTCTCGGTGTTCAAGACGAATACGCTCGCCTCGCAGGGCGAGGTCTTCAACTACCTGCAGGGCGATTTCGCCTCGCCGGAAGAGAAGATGCAGTTTTACTACGAGGTCATGAAGCGCAGCATGGTGGATACCGGCGTGGACCTCAACGAGAACGACAGCACGATCATGCTCTCTACCTGCTCCTATGAGTACGACGAGTTCCGCACCGTCGTCGTGGCCCGGAAGGTGCGCGAGGGCGAGGACGCCAGCGTCGACACCTCGCAGATCAAGGCGAGCGAAAACCCGCTTTTCCCGGACGTCTGGTATGCTTCCGGCAGCGCGCCGGACTACTGGCCCGAGAAATTCGAGGATGCGCTGGCCGCCGGGATGATCGACTGGTATACGGGCAGCCTTTACCAGTGATCCCGCTGTGCCCGAACAGTTTGCCGGATAAAACTCGATGAAAACCAGATCCAGATAAAGAAAGAGCGATGCAGCTTTTGCGGCTGCACCGCTCTTTTTGCCGTACGGGGAATCGCTCACAGGATCAGCCGGCCGAGCGCTTCGGCGCTGTCCACCAGATGGTCGGCGCCGTTCTGCCGGAGCTCCTCCGCGCCGCGGAAGCCCCAGGTGACGCCCGCCGTGGGGACGCCGGCGTTGGCGCCGGTCTGCATGTCGACGCCGCTGTCGCCGACGTAGAGGCACTGCGCCGGCTGCACGCCGAGCGCGTCGCAGATCTCAAACACGGCGGCCGGGTCCGGCTTCTTGGGCACGCCGGTCCGCTGGCCGTGCACGATGTCGAACAGGCCGGGGAAAAGCGCGTCCGCAATGAAGCAGGTCATGTTGTCCGGCTTGTTCGAAAGCACGGCGGTCTTTACGCCGGCCTCGCGCACCGCGCGGAGCAGCGCCGGAATGCCGGGGTACGGGGCGACAAGGCGCGTCGGGTCGCTCTCATACAGCGCGTCGTAGGTGGCGCGCAGCGCCTGCACCTCGTCCTCCGAATAGGGCTGCCCGGCCTTGGCGGTCTCCAGCATGCGGCGCATCAGAACGTCCGCGCCGTTGCCGACGAGTTGGCGGTAGCGCTCGGTCTCGATTTCCGGGTATCCGTGGGCTTTGAGGGCGGCGTTGCCGAAGCCCGCGATCGACGCGAGCGTGTCGGCCACCGTGCCGTCCATATCGAAAATTACAGCTTTTACCTTGGCCATAAGGAACCTCTTTTCCTGTTTTTTCACTGTGTGGCGCGTCGTCTTTCGGCAGATACGGCCTGAAAACGGGCGCGGTCTGCGCAAAGCGCCTTTTTCCGTTTCTCAGTATACCGTGTTTCGGCGGCTTTTGCAACTTCAAAATCTGACCTTAAATAAAAAGTAAAAACTGGATATTGAGAGCAGGTCAGAGGAGTGCTATACTGAACAAAACCGAAAGGGCGGCGCGGCGCATGCATCCGATGCGCGCCTGCCTCTGCGGGGCGGGAACGGCTTTGACGCCGGCCCGGCGCAGAGGGCCGCAGCCTCCGCGCGGCGGAGACCGGGAAACCAAAGGAAATGGGGTATAAACATGAAAAACAGAGGCTCGATTTACAAGGTCGTCACGGTGGGCCTGCTCGGCGCGCTTGTATTCGTCTCCAACTATCTGAGCTTTCCGATACCGGTGCCGGTGGGCGATATTTCCCGCGTGCACCTCGGCAACGTGTTCTGCCTGCTGGCGGGCTTCGTGATGGGGCCGGTCGGCGGCGGTCTGGCTTCCGGCATCGGCGCGATGCTGTACGACCTGACGAATCCGGCGTACGTCGCGTCTGCGCCGTTTACGTTCCTCTTCAAGTTCCTGCTGGCCTTCGTGTGCGGCATCATCGCCCACCGCGGCAGGCTTTCCGGCAGTATGCTCGGCGAATGCACGATTTCCACGCCGCGCTACTTTGTTGCGGCGATCGCCGGCAGCGTGACGTATATCGTGCTTTATCTGGCGAAGTCGTTCGTCACGGCGCTGCTCGAGGGCAGCGCGCCGGAGGCGGCGGGCATCGCGCTGATCACGAAGTTTGCGACGAGCAGCGTGAACGCGGTGCTGGCGATCGTCATCTCCGTGCCGCTGGCAGCCGTCATCAAAAAGGCGCTCAAGTGCGCGAAAATCGCGGTGTAAGCCGCTCGAAAGCCGCCGGCTCGCGTGCCCGGCGGCTTTCCGCATTTGTGCTGCAAAACGATCGGCCGTAAGCGCGCGAAGCAAAAAGCCCGGATACGGCTTGCGCGCCGGGGGCCCCGGCTGGTATAATAGAACCGATATAACCCCGCGCCCGGGCGGACGGCCCGGCGACCGCGGCGGGAAAAATTTGGGAAAGGTATGGTGATCTGGAATGCTTCTGATTCGAAACGGCCTGATTTTCGACGCGGTGCACCGCGAGCCGTATACGGCGGACATTCTCGTAAAGGACGGAAAAATTGCGGAGATCGGCGCGGGCCTCACGGCAGACTGCCCGACTTTCGACGCGGCGGGGCTGCATATTTACCCCGGCTTTGTCGAAGCGCACTGCCACATCGGTCTCGACGGCAGCGGCATCGGCTTTGAGGGCGACGACTGCAACGAGATGACCGACATCCTCACGCCGCAGCTGCGCGCGATCGACGGCATCTACCCGCAGGACCCGACGTTCCGCGAGGCGCTCGAGGCGGGCGTCACGACGGTCTGCACCGGCCCGGGCTCGGCGAACGTGCTCGGCGGCCAATTCGCGGTCATCAAGACCGCGGGGCACCGCGTGGACGACATGATCGTCCGGCCGTTCGCGGCGATGAAGTGCGCGTTCGGCGAAAACCCGAAGCGCTGCTACAAAGACAAGAACAATTACTCGCGCATGTCGACGGCGGCAAAGCTGCGCGAGGCGCTGATGAAGGCGCAGGAGTACGACGCGAAGAAGCAGGCGGCCGGGGACGACCCCGCAAAGCGCCCGCCGCTCGACGTCAAGCTGGAGGCGCTGCTGCCGGTCCTGCACGGCGAGGTGCCGCTGAAGGCGCACGCGCACCGCGCGGACGACATCTTCACGGCGATCCGCATCGCGAAGGAATTCGGCGTCAGGCTCACGCTCGAGCATGTGACGGAGGGCCACCTGATCGCCGAGGACCTCGCGAAGGAGGATTACCCGATGGCGGTCGGCCCGTCGCTGACGCACGCCTCCAAATTTGAGCTGCGCAATAAGACCTTCACGACGCCGGGCATCCTCGCGAAGGCCGGCTGCCGCGTCTCGATCATCACGGATTCGCCGGTCATCCCGCAGAGCTATCTGCCGCTCTGCGCCGCGCTGGCCGTGCGGGCGGGCATGGACCCGTTCGACGCGCTGCGCGCCATCACGATCCGCCCGGCCGAGCACATCGGCGCCGCGGACCGCGTCGGCTCCATCGAGTGCGGCAAGGACGCGGATTTCGTCGTGATGGACGGCCCGTGGGACGCGGTGTCCTCCGGCGTCAAGGCCGTTTTTGTGAACGGCGAAAAGGTCTGCGGCGCGGCGGAATGACCTCCCCCGGCGCACGGCCGCAGGCGGAAAAACGGGCGGAATATGCCGTATGAACGGTTTGTGAAGCCGTTTCCCGCAGTTTTCTCGGAATTGTCATAAAAAAGTCCGACATGCTTCACATGAAATTCACATAAGATCAGGATAATAGAATCAGCCCGAAGGGGAAAAAATAATGGTTGAAAAATCCTTCGGAATATGGTATTATGTGAAAGGAGTAAGGAACCATGAGTGATAATCACGAGAAATTCCAAGACGGATTTGGTTCCGTCCAGAACACCGATTCAAACGGGTCGGCAAACAATGGGAGCACGCCGTACACATACGGCAACACATACAGCACGAATCCGAACCCGCAGAACAGCGCGAACGCGCCGCAGACTTACACCTGGAGCGCCCAGAACGGGCCGTACCAGAGCGGCGGTTATTCTCCGACGCATATGGCGCCGCAGCCCGCGCCGAAGAAAAAGCGCGGCACGCCGTTCGGCGTAAAGCTGCTCGCGGTCGTCCTGTGCTGTGTGGTTGTTTCGGCGGCGACGCTCGGCACCTTTGTGCTGCTGATCCAGAACGGCGTGATCAACATCGAGTCCAGCGGAAGCAACGCGGCGTTTACGATTTCCCGCGTTGTGAACGACGAGACGCAGGAGACCGGTTCGGTTTCCACGATGAGCGAGCAGGACATTGCCGAAAAGCTGATCCCCTCGGTCGTCTGCATCCAGAACTACCAGATCACGCAGCAGTACGGCTTCATGCAGACGGATTCGGAGGGCAGCGAGGTGTCTCCGGCCGGCGAAGGCTCCGGCATCGTCTTCAGCGAAGACGGTTACATCGTCACGAACGCCCATGTCGTAGACGGCGCGACGTCCCTGAAGGTCATCCTTTCGGACGGCACGACGTACGAGGCGGAGCTTGTCGGCAGCGATGAGCTTACGGATCTCGCGGTCATCAAGATCGATGCGACCGGTCTGCAGGCGGCTGAGTTCGGTTCCTCCGAGGATCTGCGCGTTGCGGATCAGGTGATGGCGATCGGCAACCCCGGCGGCTATCAGCTCAACTCCAGCGTAACAATCGGTTACGTTTCCGCGCTGAACCGTGCGATCACGAACAGCTCGACCGGCTACACGATGGAATACATCCAGACCGATGCGGCGATCAACCCCGGCAACTCCGGCGGCGCGCTCGTCAACCAGTACGGCCAGGTCGTCGGCATCAACTCCGCGAAGATCAGCGCCACGGGCTATGAGGGCCTCGGCTTTGCGATCCCGGCGGAAACGGCGCAGCCCGTGATCTCCGATCTGATCGAGTACGGCTATGTCAAGGACAGAGCGATGCTCGGCATCTCCGGTCAGTTCATCGACAGCCTGACGGGCCGCTTCTACGGTCTGCCGCAGGGCGAATACGTCGGCGCGCTGAACTCCGCTGAAGCACAGGCTTCCGGCCTGCAGGTGGGCGACGTGATCACGTCGATCGACGGCACGGTGCTGGAAAGCGAAGCGGTGCTCCGCTCGATGATCAACGAGAAGAAGCCCGGCGATACGGTGGAGCTGGAGGTTTACCGCCCGTCCACCAACAACACGCTGACCATCACCCTGGAGCTTTCCGAGTCGACCGGCAGCTGATCCAATTTATTTCGAGTACGAGTCTTTTTCATAAATCTCCTTTTTCAAGCAACGAAGCCCGGGGGCAACCCTGGGCTTCGTTGCGTTTTCCGAGCGTTTCGGACCGTGACCGCGCACACCCTCCAAAAGTGCAGGTTACCGCGTTGTGAACCGGTTTACGGGGCGGCGTACCGAAAAGCCGCGTCCCATCTTCACCGGTCCGGCCGAATCGGCGCGCACCGGCGTGCAGGACGAAAAAGCCTCCGGCAGTTTTTCTGTCGGAGTTATCAGGCCGTCAAAGAAGAAACCCAGGTTTCATGCGGGTTTCGGGTACATCCCACAAAATTAGCACCCATTTGCAAAAACCGTGAAAGCCCTTGGTGCGCCTGGAATCCCACAGTTTTTCCGGTTTTGGGAAAATAGTAGTCAAACAGTAGTCAGCGGGTAGGCAGAAAGAGAAAACTGACTCACAGAACACAGAATAGAACGCAGAATTCTGCGTTCTATTCTGTGTTTCTGCCAGCCTGTCGAGAAACCCGGCCTACTCATATAGGTAGACCGGGTTTCTCGACAGACTGAAGCCTTACGTTTCCGTAAGGCTCAGCCTGTAGAAAAACCTGCTCCGGCAATTAAGCCAGAGCAGGTTTTTGCTTG
>DSLFC04101__coassemble_656_pt1 | contig 21281 bp, 19 predicted proteins | sample DSLFC04101__metabat2_high_PE_006 | metagenome-assembled genome bin DSLFC04101
TGCTCCCGATCAGCTGCGTGGACATCACGGAAGCCGACATCCGCAATATCCTCGCGAAGCTGCTCTACCAGTTCCCGATCCGCGAGATCCGGCTCGACATCCCGGGCTGGATCATCGACCTCGACGACGAGCACTGGCTCAAAAAGGAGATCCTCGACAGCCTGAAGGATTCCTGCGCGATTCAGCGCGTCTCGCAGGTGGAGCAGGTTGCGGCGAGCCTTGCCGCCTGCCCGGACCTCAAGTCGGCGCGCGTGGCGAAGATGAATCTCGGCAGCGGCTCCTGCGTTGTGGAGCTGAACCCGAACCAGGCGCTGTTCTTCCGGATCCTGAGCGAAAAAACCGGCATCGAGGTGGAGGACGAGACGGCGCTGCTCCAGCACCTGATCGAGATGAACGAGATCAGGAAGAAGTTCTCGAAGCTGCAGAGCGCCTACGACGATGTGATGGAAACCGGCTACGGCATCGTCATGCCCGACATGGAGGAGCTTTCCCTCGAGGAGCCGGAAATCATCAAGCAGAACGGCAAGTTCGGCATCCGGCTCAAGGCCGCCGCGCCCTCCATCCACATGATGCGCACCTGCATCAAGACGGAGGTCACGCCGATCGTCGGCTCCGAGCAGCAGTCCGAGGACCTCGTGCTGTACCTCTTGAAGGAGTTCGAGGAAAACCCCGCGCAGATCTGGGAATCCAACATCTTCGGCAAGTCGCTGCACGAGCTGGTCAACGAGGGCATGCACAACAAGCTCTACCGCATGCCGGAGGACGCGCGCGGCAAGGTGCGCGAGACGATCGAGCGCATCATCAACGACGGCTGCAACGGTCTGATCTGCATCATTCTGTGAAACCGGGTCTGCTTTTGCGCACGCGGAAGCAGGCCTTTTTCCACGGGAGCCGCGACTGCAAATTGCGATAAAGGGGGATAACGATGCAGGTTTATGAACAGGTCACGCCGGAGGAGCAGGCGGCCGAGCAGCAGGCGGAAATCAAGGTCCGGCCGCGCAGCCGCGCCCTGAGCTGGACGCTGCTGCAGGCGGCCGTCTGCCTGCTGATTCTGCTCGCCGCGCTGCTGCTCCGGACGCTGCTGCCGGCGGCATATGCGCAGGCGCGCGCGTGGTACGACGCGGAGATGCAGCGCTCGATCGTCATCACGGCCGATGACGTTTCGGATCGGTAAGACAGAGCTCACGGTGCGCTTCGGCTTTTTCGCCGTGCTCGCCGTGGTGCTCTGTCTGGACGGCGGCGCGCATGCGCTGCCCGCAGTGCTCGCCTGCGCGGTGCATGAGGGCGGGCACATGCTGGCGGCGCGCCTGTGTGGGATGCGGATCGAAGCGGTGCGGTTCGGCGCGCTCGGCATCCAGATGGTCGGCGATGCGCGGCCGCTCAGCCATCTGCGCCGCGCGGCGGTTTCGCTCGCGGGGCCGCTTGCCAACCTGCTGTTTTTCGCACTGCTTCTGCCGATGCCCCGCGCCTGCAGCGCCGTGCAGCTCCTTCTGTTTCTGTTCCACATTCTGCCGGCCGTCCCGCTCGACGGCGGCATGGCGCTGTACAGCCTGCTGTGCAGCGCGGCGGAGGAGCGGTGGGCCGGGCGGACCTGCACGGCGGTTTCGGTCCTGCTGGCTTTTCTGCTCGGAACGCTCGGCTTTTCCGTGCTGCTCCGCACGCAGTACAACTTCACGCTCCTGCTCCTTGCGCTGTACATCCTGCTCTATCTGGTGCTGAAGCGCCGGGAGAGCCTGTGCTGACCGCCGTGTGCGCGGGGGAACCGGCATCGGCAAAAGCGGAAAAGGGCGGAGGCGCAGGCGCTGAAGGGCAGACAAAAAGGGCTTCCTCCGTCGGGAGGAAGCCCTTCGCGTATCTGTTCTGAAGTGCGGCGTCAATCCAGCTCGAGCGCGCCGGTGTAGAGCTGATAGTAGGTGCCCTTCAGGGCGAGCAGCTCGTCGTGCGTGCCGCGCTCGATGATGCGGCCGTGGTCGAGCACCATGATCGCGTTCGAGTTCTGCACGGTGCTCAGGCGGTGCGCAATGACAAACACGGTGCGGTTCGTCATCAGCGCGTCCATGCCGCGCTGCACGATGGCCTCGGTGCGCGTGTCGATGGAGCTGGTCGCCTCGTCGAGGATCATGACGGGCGGGTCGGCGACGGCCGCGCGCGCGATCGAGAGCAGCTGGCGCTGGCCCTGCGAGAGGCTCGCGCCGTTTCCGGAAAGCGGCGTGTCGTAGCCCTGCGGCAGACGGGTGATGAAGTCGTGCGCGCCGGCCAGCTCAGCCGCCGCCATGCACTCCTCGTCCGTCGCGTCGAGACGGCCGTAGCGGATGTTCTCCATGACCGTGCCGGTGAACAGGTTGGTGTCCTGCAGAACCATGCCGAGCGAGCGGCGCAGGTCTGCCTTCTTGATCTTGTTGATGTTGATGCCGTCGTAGCGGATCTTGCCGTCGGCGATGTCGTAGAACCGGTTGATCAGGTTCGTGATCGTCGTCTTGCCCGCGCCCGTCGAGCCGACGAACGCGACCTTCTGGCCGGGCTTCGCATAGAGCGAAACGCCGTGCAGGACGGTCTTTTCCGGCGTGTAGCCGAAGTCCACGTCGTACATGCGCACGTCGCCGGCAAGGCGCGTGTAGGTGACGGTGCCGTCGTTGTGCGGGTGCTTCCACGCCCAGACGTTCGTGCGCTCCTCGCACTCCTCGAGCGAGCCGTCCGCCTTTTCCTTCGCGTTGACGAGCGTCACGTAGCCCTCGTCGACTTCGGGCTCCTCGTCGAGCAGGTTAAAGATACGCTGCGTGCCGGCGAGGCCCATGATGACCGAGTTGAGCTGGTTCGAAACCTGGCTGATGTTGCCGGTGAACTGCTTCGTCATGTTGAGGAACGGAACGACGATGCTGATGCTGAACGCAAGGCCGGAGATGCTGACGTTCGGCGCGTTGTTCAGCAGGAATACGCCGCCCATGATCGCGACGAATACGTAAAGCACGTTGCCGATGTTGTTGAGGACCGGCATGAGCATGTTCGCATAGCGGTTGGCTTTCTCCGAATCGGCGAACAGCGCGTCGTTGATCTTGTCGAAGTCGGCCTTCGTCTCCTCCTCGTGGCAGAAGACCTTGACGACCTTCTGGCCGTTCATCAGCTCTTCCACGTAGCCCTCGGTGCGGCCGATGGCCTGCTGCTGGCGGATGAAGTAGCGCGCGGAGTTGCCGCCGATCTTGCGCACGACGAGGAACATGCAGAAGACGCCGAGCAGGATCACGAGCGTCATCCACAGGCTGTAGTACAGCATGATGCAGAGCACCGTGAGCACGACGACCGAGGAAATGATCAGCTGCGGGATGCTCTGGGAGATCATCTGGCGCAGCGTGTCGATGTCGTTCGTGTAATAGCTCATGACGTCGCCGTGGTTGTGCGTGTCGAAGTAGCGGATGGGCAGATCCTGCATGCTGTTGAACATCTTCTCACGCAGCTTTGCAAGCGAGCCCTGCGTGATGACGGCCATCAGCTGCGTGTAGGCGACGCCGGCCAGAAGGCTCAGGCCGTAGAAGATCGCGAGAATCGCGACGAGGCCGAGAATGTGGCCGGAAACGGCGGCCCAGTCGCCGGTCTGCCAGCTCTGCTCGACAGCGGCGATGATGTTCTGCATGAATATGGAAGGAATGGAGCTGATGATTGCATTCAGCAGAATGCACAGCAGCGTGATCGGAAGCAGGACAGGGTAGAAGCTGAACAGCATCCGGATCAGGCGGAACAGTACGGATTTGCGGGAATTCGCGCCCTTTTGAACATTCTTATTCGCCATCGCTGTTTCCACCTGCCTTATTCTGGGATGTATAGACCTCGCGGTAAATCTCGCTGGACTGCATCAGCTCGTCGTGCGTGCCGACGGCGCTGATGGCGCCGCCGTCCATGACGATGATGCGGTCCGCATCCTGCACGGAAGCGATGCGCTGCGCGATGATGATCTTCGTGGTTTCCGGGATGAACTCGCGGAACGCCTGGCGGATCAGCGCGTCGGTGCGCGTGTCGACGGCGCTCGTCGAGTCGTCGAGGATCAGGATCTTCGGCTTCTTGAGCAGCGCGCGCGCGATGCACAGGCGCTGCTTCTGGCCGCCGGAGACGTTGGTGCCGCCCTGCTCGATGTGGGTGTCGTAGCCGTAGGGGAACTGCTGGATGAACTCATCCGCCTGCGCAAGACGGCAGGCCTCCACGAGCTCCTCGTCCGTGGCGTCCTTGTTGCCCCAGCGCAGGTTCTCCTTGATCGTGCCGGAGAACAGCTCGTTCTTCTGCAGAACGACGGCGACCTGGTTGCGCAGGGCCGTGAGGTCGTAGTCGCGCACGTCGACGCCGCCGACCTTCACGCAGCCCTCCGTCGCGTCGTACAGACGGGGGATCAGCTGGATCAGGCTGCTCTTCGAGGAACCGGTGCCGCCGATGACGCCGATGATCTCACCCGAGCGGATGTGCAGGTCGATGTCCGAAAGCGCCATTTTGGAAGCGCGCTTCGAATACTTGAAGCTGACATGGTCGAAATCGATGGAGCCGTCGCGCACCTCGGTGACGGCGTTTTCCGGGCTCTGCAGCGTGCTTTCCTCGCTGAGCACCTCGACGATACGCTCCGCCGATTCAGTGGCCATCGTGATCATGACGAAGACCATCGAGAGCATCATCAGGCTCATCAGGATCTGGAAGCTGTAGGTCAGCAGGGAAGACATCTGGCCGACGTCCAGGTCGAGGCCCTGCGAGGTGATGACGGTGTAGGAGCCGAACGACAGGACGAAGACCATGACGCCGTAAACGCAGAACTGCATCAGCGGGTTGTTGATGGCGAGGATGCGCTCCGCGCGCGTGAAGTCCGCCTTGACGTCTTCAGCGGCCACGTTGAACTTCTTCTTTTCGTAGTCCTCGCGCACGTAGGATTTGACGACGCGCATGCCGCGGATGTTTTCCTGAATCGAGCTGTTGAGCGCATCGTACTTCTTGAATACGCGGCGGAAGAGCGGCATCGTTTTCCGCGTGACGAAGATCAGGCCGATGCCGAGGATCGGGGTGGTCACAAGGAAGATCAGGGCCATTTTTCCGCCCATGATCACGCCCATCGTGAACGAGAAGATCAGCATCAGCGGGCAGCGGATCGCCAGGCGGATGATCATCATGTAAGCCATCTGCACGTTCGTGATGTCCGTTGTCAGGCGAGTCACGAGGCTCGACACGGAGAAACGGTCGATGTTCTCGAAGGAATACCCCTGAATCTTGTAGAACATGTCCTTGCGCAGGTTGCGGGCGAAGCCGCAGCTCGCCGTAGCGCAGGCGGAGCCGGCGAGGGCGCCGAAGGTCAGGGAGAGCGCGGCCATCACGAGCAGCACGGCGCCATAGCCGAGCAGCACGTTCATGGAGCATCCGCCCTTGATCTCATTGACGAGGTTGGCGGTGAGGAACGGAATGATACATTCCAGAATCACTTCACCGGAGACGAATATTGGCGCGAGCACGGAGGGCTTTTTGTACTCCCGTATGCTCTTGGCCAAAACCTTGATCATAAAAAACCTTTCCTTTCTGATAAAATTCGCATGTGCGGAAAGCAGGCTGCTTCCGCACGCCTGTGCGGGCCGGAACTGCGCTTCATTCTTTTCGCACTGCAGCCGTTGTGCAAATCGTGAGAACATCCACAATTTGCGCAACGGCTGCGCGGTTATAGAAGGCTGTGCGGTAAAGCGCGGAACCTTTCGGATCCACAGGATAGCACAGTAAATTTTACTTCAAATTCTTTTTTTTATCAATAGGTAATACGCGAAGTTTTTCCATAAAAAAAGATTTTCGTAGCATTTGCCAAGGAAAGGTTCTTTTATCGAAAAAGAAAACGCAAAGTTTCTCAAATAGGCGGCAAAATGGAACAAATTCAAGCGATTGGCCGCAAAACAGCGCCGTACAGCGCGAAAACGGCGGGATAAGGCGTTTCCTTACGCGGGAAACGCATCCGCACGGCCGGGCGAAAGCGCAAAGGGACGACGAGAGGCCGCGCGGCGCGCGTTTTGGTCGTCGTCACGAATGAATAAAAAATCGGCGAGCGTGTAAAAAAATCAGTTGACAATTCCAAAGCACAGGCCTATACTCTATAATATGGAATAAGGGGTGGAGTCTGTCATAGAGCGCAACAGCGTCTCTATTTATTCCGGTTAAGCTGTAGTGGCGCGCGGGGCGTTGCGGCCTTTGTGCGCATGAAAAGCCGGCAGGTCCGATTTCCGGGCCTGCCGCTTTTGCTTTCGGCAGAGGCGGCGCTGCGGGCGCGCGGCAGGACTTTCCCCTTTTCGAAATCTCTTTCAGAAGGGTTGGTAATGTTGTATGGAAAGTCAGTTGTCTCTGTTCTACGGGCTGTCGTTCCTCACTGTCGCCGTGGCCTTTGCCTTTGCGGCCTACCTGTATTTGTGGGTCAAAAAGCAGAAGACCGGCAACGCGAGGATCCAGGAGGTTTCCGCGCTGATTCGGGAGGGCGCGAACACCTTTATGCGGCGGGAGTACAAAATCCTCGCCAAATTTGCGCTGGTGGCGGCCCTCGTGATCCTCGCTCTGCTGCCGTCTCCGATCTGGCAGGGGAACCCGCTTGAAAACGTGGCGATGGCCGTCGCCTATATCGCGGGCACGGTCCTCTCGGCCATCGCGGGCAAGATCGGCATTCTGGTGGCGACGCTCTCGAACGCCAGAACGGCGGAGGGCGCGCAGAAGGGCATCAAGCCGGCGTTTTTGATCGGCTTCCGCGGCGGCGCGGTCATGGGCCTGTTCGTCGTCGGCTTCTCGCTGCTCGGCGTCGCGGTCGTGCTGATGCTCACAGGGGATTCCGGCATTCTCCTGGGCTTCTCCTTCGGCGCGAGCTCGCTCGCCCTATTCGCCAAGGCGGGAGGCGGCATCTTCACGAAGACCGCGGATATTTCGGCGGACCTGACCGGCAAGGTGGAGCTGGGCATCCCGGAGGACGACCCGCGCAACCCGGCTGTCATTGCCGATAACGTCGGCGACAACGTGGGCGACGTGGCCGGCATGGGCGCCGACCTGTTCGACTCGAACGTGGCCGCGATGGCCTCGGCGCTCGTGATCGCGCAGTCGCTTTCCGGCGGCGCGTTCGCCAACATCTCCATGGTGTTCTGCTATGCGATTCTCGGCCTGCTGGCGTCGGTCATCGGCATCGCCACGGCGCGGATCGGCAGGAACGGAAACCCGACCCGCGCGCTGAATTCCTCCACCTACGTGACGACCGGCATCTTCCTGGCGCTCACCGCGGTGGCGACCGCGATCTTCGAGGGCTTCTCCTGGCGGATCTGGGGCGCCTCGGCCGTCGGCCTGCTGGTCGGCGTGATCATCGGCATCACGACGGACTATTTCACGGACGACTCGAAGCCGATCGTGCGCAAGGTGGCGCATGCGTCCGGCTCCGGCCCGGCCTTCACCGTGCTTTCCGGTATCTCCTACGGCTTCATTTCCGCACTGCCCGCCATGGTGGGCATAGCGGTTTCCGCGCTCGTCGCCTATAAGCTCTGCGAGCCGATGGGTGAGGGCTACGCGGTTTTCGGCATCTCGATGGCGGCGGTCGGCATGCTTTCGATCGTCGGCATGATCATCTCGAACGACGCTTACGGGCCGATTGTCGACAATGCGCGCGGCCTTGCGGAAATGGGCGGCCTCGGCGAGGAGACGATCCGCACGGCGGATGAGCTGGACAGCGCGGGCAACACGGTGAAGGCCGTGACGAAGGGCTTCTCGATCGCGGCGGCCGGCCTGACCGTCATCTCCCTGCTCGGCGCCTTCATGGCGGAGGTCAACGGCGCGCTCGAAGCGGCGGGCCGCGCGCTGATCACGGGCTTTGACATCATGTCGCCGACCGTGTTCTTCGGCGTGCTGATCGGCGCCGCCGTCCCGGCGGTCTTCTCGGCCATGCTGATCCTCGGCGTCGACAAAAACGCCCAGCGGATGGTGCAGGAGATCCACCGCCAGTTCGATTCGATCCCCGGCCTGCGCGAGGGCAGGAAGGGCGTGAAGCCCGAATACGGCAAGTGCATCGACATCGCGACGTCCGGCGCGCTGCGGGAGCTGATCCCGGCCGGCCTGATGAGCATTGCGGCGACGATTGCCGTCGGCTTTATCGGCGGCCCGCTGGCCATCGGCGGCTTCCTGCTCGGCAACATCGTCAGCGGCCTGCTGATCGCCCTGTTCATGTCGAACGCGGGCGGCCTGTGGGACAACGCAAAGAAGTACATCGAGTCCGGCGCAGAGGGCGGCAAGGGCAGCAAGGCCCACAAGGCCGCGGTGATCGGCGACACGGTGGGCGACCCGTTCAAGGATACGGCCGGCCCGTCGATCAACACGCAGATCACGGTCGTGTCGCTCGTCTCCTCGCTGATGTCCTCGCTGTTCGTCTGGTTCTCCGTTTTCCACTGAGTCGGAATCAGGCGCGGGCTTCTCCCGGCTGAAATGTAAATCCGCCGCACAGCGGCTTCGGCCCTCCGGGTTTTCCGGAGGGCCGTTCCCGTTTGCACGCCCTGTGCAGAAAATGCCCGGATGCCGGCCGGAATTCGTTCAGAATCCGAGTTGTGAAACGGGGGGAAGTGTGGTATAATAGGTCGCACGGCGCGCGAAAGGCCGGAAAAACGCAGGCGTTTGGCGCGGGCTTTCGGCCGGCTCTGCCGGCGCGCCGGAAAGCAAAAAGGCAATGTTAAGTTATACTATAAAATATATGGGGGAGATTCAATGGAACTGAGCCGGAAGCTCGACCGAATCCTGCCGAAGGTTCAAAAGCCGGGGCGGTATGTCGGCGGCGAGCTCAATTCAGTCGTAAAAAACAAGGCGGACGTGGACGTGCGTTTTGCGTTCTGCTTTCCCGACACCTACGAGATCGGCATGTCGCATCTCGGCATCAAGATCCTCTACGCGCAGTTCAACCGCGTCGACTACATCTGGTGCGAGCGCGTCTTCGCCCCGTGGGTCGATATGGAGCAGGCGATGCGGGAAAACGACATCCCGCTCTACGGCCTCGAAAGCGGCGACCCGGTCAGCGAATTCGACTTTATCGGCTTCACGCTGCAGTATGAGCTGAGCTACACGAACATTTTGAACATGCTGAAGCTCTCGGGCGTGCCGCTTCTGTGCCGCGACCGCACGGAGCTGAAGAACATCGTCGTCGCGGGCGGACCGTGCGCGTGCAACCCGGAGCCGCTGACCGATTTCATCGACATCTTTTTCCTCGGCGACGGCGAGGAGGTGGACCTCGAGGTGATCGAGCTGTTCCGCCGCTGCCGCGCCGAAAACAAGACGAAATATGAATTTCTGAAAGAGGCTGCGCAGATCGAAGGCGTCTATGTGCCGGCGCTCTACGATGTCGAGTACAACGACGACGGCACCGTGAAGCGCTACATCCCGAAGGACGGCGCGCCGGCGACGGTGAAGAAGCGCGTCGTGAACGACGTGGACAACATGTATTTCCCGGAGACCTTCGTCGTGCCGTTCCTCGACATCGTTCACGACCGCGCGGTTGTGGAGGTGCTGCGCGGCTGCATCCGTGGCTGCCGCTTCTGCCAGGCGGGCTTTCTGTACCGCCCGTTCCGCGAAAAGAGCGTTGAGACGATCAACCGGCAGGCGAAGAGCCTGTGCGAGACGACCGGCTACGACGAGATCTCGCTCTCCTCGCTCAGCACGAGCGACTACGGCTGCCTGTTCGAGCTGCTCGACACGCTGCACACCTGGACCGAGGACGACCGCGTCAGCGTTTCGCTGCCGTCGCTGCGCGTCAACAACTTCTCGACCGAGCTGACCGACAAGATCGCCTCGGTTCGCAAGAGCGGCCTCACCTTTGCGCCGGAGGCCGGCACGCAGCGCCTGCGCGACGTCATCAACAAGAACGTGCAGGAGGACGAGCTCAAGCGGACCGTTTCGATCGCCTTCAACAACGGCTGGACGAAGGTGAAGCTGTACTTCATGATCGGCCTGCCGACGGAGACCGAGGCGGACGTCGCCGGCATCACGCAGCTCGGCCAGCGCGTGATCGACTGGTATTACGAGGCCGAGAACCGCGAGAAGGGCAAGCGCCCGGCCGTCACGGTCAGCGCGGCGGCGTTTGTGCCGAAGCCCTTCACGCCGTTCCAGTGGTTCGGCCAGGACACGATCGAGACGCTCGAGAAAAAGCAGAAGCTGCTGAAATCCTCGGTGACCTCGCGCAAGCTGACCGTCAACTACCACGGCGCGGAGACGAGCTTCCTCGAGGCCGTGTTCGCGCGCGGCGACCGGAAGCTCAACGCAGTCCTGCTCGAGGCGCACCGCCGCGGCCTGCGCTTTGACGGCTGGGCGGACTGCTTCGACTTCGACGCGTGGATGCAGATCTTCGCCGACCTCGGAATCGACCCGGCATTCTACGCCAACCGGCAGCGCAGCTTTGACGAGGTCCTGCCGTGGGATCATCTCGACTACGGCATCAAAAAATCGTTCCTGATCGAGGAGTGCAAGCGCGCCTATGCGGCGCAGACGACGCCGAACTGCCGCGAAAAATGCTCGAACTGCGGCGCGGCCTGCTTTAAGGGAGGGCTTTGCGTTGAGAAAAGATGTTAGAGTCTGGTTTTCGAAAACCGGCACGGCGCGGTATATTTCCCATCTCGACCTGAACCGGTGCATGTCCCGCGCGTTCCACAAGGCGAAGCTGCCGCTGTGGTACACGGAGGGCTTCAACCCGCACGTGTTTTTGACCTTTGCGGCGCCGCTTTCGCTCGGCTTTGAGGGCCGCCGCGAGTCGATGGACATCCGCCTGATCGAGGAGATCCCGTACGCGGAGCTGATCGAAAAGCTGAACGCCGGCCTGCCGCACGACATCCGCGTCTACGCGGTCACGGAGCCGGAAATGAAGGGGAACGACGTGGCGAACGCCGAGTACGTGCTGCGCGTCGAGACGGACAACCCCGCGGCACTGCAGCGGGAGCTGGAGGGCGTGCTCGCCCAGCCGGAGCTTCCCGTGCAGAAGCATACGAAGAAGGGCGAGCGGACGGTGGACATCTGCCCCTACTTTGCGGATATGGACTTCCGCGCGGAGGACGGCTGTCTCGCGATGACGGTCCGCCTGCCCGCGGGCAACCAGGGCGGCATCAACCCGACGCTGTTTCTCGATGCGGCGGAAAAACAGCTCGGCCGCCCGCTTTTCGCGCGCGTCGAGCGGACGTGCCTGTTCGACGGCGCGTTCCGCGAATTCCGGTGACCGGAAAATTACAGAATGAAGCTGCGCCCGGCTGCGGGCGCATATAAGGAGACGTTTTCTCCATGAAGCAATATCTGCTCACGTCCACAAAGCCGGAGGTCCTGTACCCCTACGGCATGGCGCGCAGCGCGCCGGTGGTCGACGACTGCGGCGACTACTACTGCAACGACAGGCTCCGCGGCTCGTGCATCATGCCGGCCTGTGCCGGACGCTCGGAAATTCGAGGATTTCCGGTAAAAAATGCTTGCAATTTCCGCGGGGATGTGCTAAACTATTTAAGCATTTGAAATCCGTCGGCCCTCAAATGCTGCCGATGGGGTTCGATGCACGGTGCAAACCGCGTCATTGAAGCGGGCAGTCCTCTGTGCGATGCACATGAATGTCTGAGTATAATTTAGGAGGAAAATCAAATGGACGCACTTAAGATTATTGCCGCCGATTCCGTCAAGGAGCAGGCGCCCCAGTTCAGCGTTGGCGATACCGTTCGCGTCAGCGTCAACATCCGCGAGGGTGACAGAGAGAGAATTCAGCAGTTTGAGGGCACGGTCATCGCCCGCAAGGGTTCCGGCGTCGCCGAGACTTTCACCGTCCGCCGCGTTTCCTACGGCGTCGGCGTGGAGAGAGTTTTCCCGCTGCATTCCCCGAACGTGAAGGAAGTTGCGATCGTCCGTAAGGGCCGCGTACGCCGCGCGAAGCTCTACTACCTGCGCGACAGAGTCGGTAAGGCTGCGAAGGTTAAGGAACAGCTTCGATAATCGAATAGCACACGGAATAAAAGGGGCAATATGTTTGTCCCTTTTTTGCTTTATCTGCGGAGAATGAAGATATGGAAAAAGTTAGCAACAATCCGCCGATGGTCCCGGCAAAGGGTGTAAAAACACTGTATGAATGGCTCGAGGAGATCGTCATCGCGCTGACGCTCGTGATCCTCGTGTTTACCTTCCTGTTCCGCGTCGTCACGGTGACGGGCGAATCGATGCTGCCAAACTTCGTGGAGGGTCAGAAGCTGATCGTCACGAACCTCGGCCATTCGGTCGAGCAGGGGACGGTCGTGGTCATCACGAATGTCCTGAACGAGCCGATCATCAAGCGCGTGATCGCGACGGAGGGCCAGACGGTCGACATCGACTACGAAACCGGCGTCGTCTATGTGGACGGCGAGGCCGTGGACGAGACGCAGTTCGGCCTTGAAAACGGCATCACGACGCGGCCGTACAGCACGCTGGAGGCGATGGTCTTTCCACAGACCGTGCCCGAGGGCTGCGTTTTTGTCCTCGGCGACAACCGCAGCGTCTCCAAGGACAGCCGGTACACCGAGGTCGGCATGGTCGACACGCGGCATATCCTCGGTGAGGCGGTTTTTACGCTCTACCCGTTCGACCGCTTCGGCGTGATCGAATGACGGAAAGGGAGGCGCAGAGCAATGAGTGAAGTACAATCGGTGCAGTGGTTTCCGGGCCATATGGCGAAAACGCGCCGCGCGATCCAGAGCAGCTTAAAGCTTGTCGACATCGTCGCGGAGCTGATCGACGCGCGGATCCCGGTGAGCAGCCGCAATCCGGTTTTGAAGAGCATCATCGGCAGCAAGCCGAAGATCGTCCTGATGAACAAGGCCGACATGGCCGACCCCGCGCAGACCGCGCAGTGGGTTGAATACTTCCGGCAGCATAAGACGACGGCGCTCCCGATCGACTGCAAGACGGGAAAGGGCCTGAACCGCCTGATGCCGGAAATCCGGAACATCCTGCGCGAGCAGATCGCTGCGTGGGAACGCAAGGGCATGACGGGCAGGCCGATCCGCATCATGGTCGTCGGCGTGCCGAACGTCGGCAAATCGTCGCTGATTAACCGCCTCTGTAAGGGCGGAGGCGCGGGCAAGGCCGCCGTGCAGGATAAGCCGGGCGTGACGCGCCGCAACCAGTGGTTCACGATCGGCAAGGGCTTTGAGCTGCTCGACACGCCGGGCGTGCTCTGGCCGAAATTCGAGGACCCGGTCGTCGGCGAGCATCTCGCGTTTACCGGCGCGGTGCGCGACGAGATCCTCGATGCCGAGGGGCTTTCCTACCGGCTGCTGGAGCTTTTGCAGACGCTGTACCCGCAGGCGGTCAACACGCGCTATAAGACGGAGATCGACCCGGCCGAGGTGCTGAAGGGCCACGAGATCCTCGAGCGCATCGGCAGAAAGCGCGGCATGCTGATCGCCGGCGGCGAGATCGACACCGAGCGCGCGGCGGTCAACGTGCTGGACGAATACCGCGGCGGCAAGCTCGGGCGCATCACGCTCGAGCCGGTCGGCCGCCCGCTGGCCTGAGGCGCAGCGCCGGAGTGGAGAAACAATATGGACTATACGTATGAACACAACGCGTACCTGCGCGGCTTCACCGCGGTGTGCGGCATCGACGAAGCGGGCCGCGGGCCGCTGGCCGGGCCGGTCTGCGCGGCGGCGGTCCTGCTGCCGGAGGGACTCGTCATCGACGGGCTCAACGATTCGAAGAAGCTGAGCGAGAAAAAGCGCGAGCTGCTTTTCCCCGTGATAGAGGAAAACGCGCTGGCCTTTGGCATCGGCTTTGCCGACGAGAAGGAGATCGACGAGATCAACATCCTGCAGGCGACGTTTCTCGCGATGCGCCGCGCCTTCGACGCGATGCAGCGGCGCTGCGACTACGTGCTGGTCGACGGCAACCGCATGCCGCCGATGCCGGTGCCCGGGGAAACGGTCGTGAAGGGCGACGCGAAAAGCCCGAGCATTGCGGCGGCTTCGATCCTCGCGAAGGTCTCGAGGGACCGGGTGATGCTGGAATATGCGAAGCAGTATCCCGAATATCAATTTGAAAAGCACAAGGGCTATGGCACCAAGGCGCACGTCGAGGCGCTGCGCGCCTTTGGCCCGTCGCCGATCCACCGCAGGACGTTCCTGAAGAAAATTCTGGGGTAGGTGGCGGCTATGCTTAACACGGGCGCCGGGAAAACCGGCGAGCGATTGGCGGCGGATTACCTGCGCAAAAGGGGATACAGCATCCTGGCCGTGAATTTCCGGTGCCGCTTCGGCGAGATCGACGTGATCGCGCAGAACAGAAAGTACATCGCGTTCGTCGAGGTCAAGACGCGCGGCGCGGGGAGCTTTGTGCATCCGCTCGAGGCGATCACGCCGGCCAAGCGCGCGCGGATTGTCAAAACCGCGCAGTTTTACCTGCTCGCGCACCCGACGAAGCTGCAGCCGCGCTTTGACGCCGCCGCGGTTTTCATGCGCGGGGATGGTGCGGCGCAGATCGAATACATCGAGAACGCGTTTCAGGCATGAAAGTTTTTAGGGAAAGGTTGGGAGAAGCATGCGGTATTTTGACCTGCACTGTGATACGCTGGTGGAGTGTCTGAGCAAGGGAAAGTCGCTTTTGCGAAACGACCTGCACGTCAGCGTGGAAAAGGGCGCGCGGTTTGCGCCGTACATCCAGTGTGCGGCGGTCTGGCTGCCGGATACCGTCCGCGGCGCGGAGGCTTTTGCGTATTTTGAGCGCCATGCGGACTTTCTGGACCGCGCGGCCGAAAGCGGCGCTTTCCGCCTGATCCGCACCGGCGCGGACGTCGAAGCGCTAGAAAACGAGCGGGGCGTCGGCCTGATGCTGACGGTCGAGGGCGGCGCGGCGATTGCCGGAAAGCTCGAAAACATCGCGCGTCTGCGGGCGCGCGGCGTGCGCATGATGACGCTCACATGGAACGGCAGCAACGAAATCGGCAGCGGCGTGCTCTCCGGCGACGCCTTCGGCCTGACGCCGTTCGGCCGGCAGGCGGTCGCCGAGCTGGAGCGGCAGGGCGTCGTGATCGACGTCTCCCACGCGAGCGAGCGCCTTTTCGAGGACGTCGCGTCCAACACGTCGCGCCCGTTCGTCGCGTCGCATTCGAATGCGAAAGCCGTCTGCGGCCATGCGCGCAACCTGACGGACGCGCAGTTTGCGGAGATCCGCTCGCGCGGCGGTCTGGTCGGCCTGAATTTCTACAAGGCCTTCCTGAACGACGCGCCGGAAAAGGCGGGCATCGACGACCTCTACGCGCACGCGGAGCATTTCCTCGCGCTCGGCGGCGAAAACGTGCTCGCGATGGGCAGCGATTTCGACGGCTCGACGATGCCGCACGGCATCACGGGCCTCGAGTCGGTCGAAGCGATCGCAGAGGTTTTCCTGCGCCGCAACCTTTCCGAATCGCTCGTGCGCAGGATTTTCTTTGAAAACGCGGCGTCCTTTTTCAAACGCTTTGACAGGGCGGCCTGAATACAGTATAATGAGGGTGCCCGAACGACGGGAATTCTGAAAGAATGGAGGCTCACGCCATGCAATATAAAAGTACGCGGAACGCGGCGCTGCGCGTGACGGCCGCACAGGCCATCGCGCAGGGCATTTCCGACGAGGGCGGCCTGTTTGTGCCCGAAACCTTTCCGGCCGCCGACCTCAATGCGATGCTGCCGCTCGACTATGTCGGCCGCGCCGAATACGTGCTCGCGCGCTTTCTGACGGATTTTACCGCAGAGGAGATCGCGGAGTGCGCCGCGCGCGCCTACAGCCCGGAAAAATTCGAGAACGGCAGCCCGGCGAAAGTCGTTTCGCTCGACGCGCACGGGGAGAACAAGCACGTCCTCGAGCTCTGGCACGGCCCGACCTGCGCATTCAAGGATATGGCGCTGCAGATCCTGCCGCACCTGCTGACCAAATCGCTCAGTAAGACGGCGGACGGCAAGACGGCCGTGATCCTCGTCGCGACCTCCGGCGATACCGGCAAGGCCGCGCTCGAGGGCTTCCGCGACGTTGCCGGCACCGAAATGATCGTGTTTTACCCGGAAAACGGCGTCAGCCCGATGCAGAAGCGCCAGATGGACACGCAGGAGGGGGAGAACCTCTGCGTCTGCGCGATCGAGGGCAATTTCGACGACGCGCAGACCGGCGTCAAACGCATCTTTACGAATGCGGCGGTAAAAGCGGCGCTCGCGGCGCGCAATAAGATGTTCTCCAGCGCGAATTCGATCAACTGGGGCCGTCTGCTGCCGCAGATCGTCTACTACTTCTCCGCGTATCTCGACCTTGTGCAGGCAGGCAAGACAGCGATGGGCGATCCGATCAACGTCGTCGTGCCGACGGGTAACTTCGGCAATATCCTCGCGGCCTATTACGCGAAGCGCATGGGCCTGCCGGTCCGGAAGTTTATCTGCGCCTCGAACCGCAACAATATCCTGACGGACTTTATCCGCACCGGCGTGTACGACCGGAAGCGCGATTTTTACACGACGATTTCGCCGTCGATGGACATTCTGGTCTCGAGCAACCTCGAGCGCCTTCTGTTCCACCTCTGCGGCGAGGACGATAAAAAGCTGGCGGCGTGGATGGAGTCGCTGCAGAGCGGCGGCGCCTACACGGTCGACGGCGAAACGGCGGACGCGGTGCGCGCGCTGTTCTGGGCCGGCTGCTGCGACGACGCGGAGACGGTCGACGTGATCCGGGACGTGTTCCAGAGCGACGGCTACCTCTGCGACCCGCACACGGCGGTCGCAATGGGCGTGTACGCGCAGTATACGGCGGAGACCGGCGATGCGACGCCGACGGTGATCGCCTCGACGGCGAGCCCGTACAAATTCTCCGACAGCGTTCTCGATGCGTTCGACTGCGCGAAGCCGGCCGATGAGTTTGAAAAGGCCGCGCTGCTCGCGGAGCTTTCCGGCACGTCGATCCCGCAGCCGATTCAGGCGCTGCGCGGCAAGCCCGTCCGCTTTGAAAACCGCTGTGCGGCGGACAAGATGGCGGACTTTGTGCTCGAAAAGGTCGGGGTGTAAATCGCATGGCTCTCTACGCGATCGCGGACCTGCACCTTTCGCTCGGCACGGACAAGCCGATGGACGTGTTCCGCGGCTGGGAAAACTATGTGGAGCGGCTGGAAAAGAACTGGCGCGCGCTGGTGACGGAAGAGGATACCGTCGTGATCGCCGGCGATATTTCCTGGGGAATGCGGCTGGAGGAAACGGTGCAGGACTTCACCTTTCTCGAAAGCCTGCCCGGGAAGAAGCTGCTTTTGAAGGGCAATCACGATTACTGGTGGTCGACGCGCAGCAAGATCGAAGCGTTTTTCGCGGCGCAGGGCTTTTGCTCGATGGAGCTCGTTTTCAACTCGGCCGTGCGCGTCGGCGACATCACGGTCTGTGGCACGCGCGGGTGGCTCTACAATGCGGAAACCCCGGAGGACCGGAAGATCGTCGCACGCGAGAACGGGCGGCTGACGCTGTCCCTCGAGGCCGCGCAGAAGCTCGGCGGCACGCCGGTGGTGTTCCTCCACTACCCGCCCGTGTACGATACGGCGGAGTGCGCGGCGCTGCTCGACACCATGCAGCGCTTCGGCGTGACGGACTGCTACTACGGCCACATCCACGGCGACCGCGCGGCCAAAAAGGCGCCGGTCGGGGAATACCGCGGGATCCGGATGAACCTCGTCTCGTGCGATTATATCCGCTTTGTCCCGAAGCTCGTCCGCCTGCACGCAGACTGTAAATAAATTTTTAAAAATGAATTTAACATATGGCATATTGCGTCGTTCTATGCTATAATACAATTTGTATGGCTGAAAAGCCGCATTGATACGGCAATAAAACTGAGAGGATAGAAGGAAATGAACTTAAAGGCAACCAACAAGACTGAGACAAACAAGTACGAGCTGGAAATCGAGGTCCCCGCGGAGGACTTTAACAAGGCGATCGACGAGGTCTTCAAGACCGAAGGCAAGAAGATCACGATCCCGGGCTTCCGCAGGGGCAAGGCGCCGAAGGCGTTCATCGAAAAGTATTACGGCGAGTCCGTGTTCTTCGAGGCCGCGGTGGACAGACTCTACCGTCCGGCGCTGATGGATGCCGTCGAGGCTTCCGGCCTTGAGGTCATCAGCATCGGCCAGGCGGACATCACCGAGGTCAGCAAGGCGAACGGCGTCCAGATGAAGGTCACCGTCGTTGTAAAGCCGGAGATCACGATCGAGGGCTACAAGGGCATCGAGGCTTCGAAGAAGAAGGTCGAGGTCACGGACGAGGACGTCAGCGCCGAGCTTGCAAAGGTGCAGGACAGAAACTCCAGAATGGTTACGGTCGAGGACAGAGCGGCGCTCACGGGCGACACGGCGGTCATCGACTTCGAGGGCTTCTGCGACGGCGAGGCGTTCGAGGGCGGCAAGGGCGAGAACTTCGAGCTTGCGCTCGGCTCCGGCCAGTTCATCCCGGGCTTTGAGGACCAGATCGTCGGCCATGAGACCGGCGAAGAGTTTGAGATCAGCGTGAAGTTCCCGGAGGAGTACCAGGCGGAAAACCTCAAGGGCAAGGACGCGACCTTCAAGATCAAGCTCCACGAGATCAAGCGCAAGGAGCTCCCGGTGCTCGACGACGAGTTTGCGAAAGACGTCAGCGAGTTCGACACACTCGACGCGTACAAGCAGAGCATCCGCGAGAAGCTGCAGAACGACCGCGAGAAGTCCGCTGAGGCCGACGTCGAGAACCAGATCCTCGAGGCGCTCATCGAGAAGGTCGAGGGCGAGATCCCGGAGGAGATGTACGACAACGAGGTTGAGGAGAGCATCAACAGCTTTGCCTACCGCCTCCAGTCCCAGGGCCTGAACCTCGAGACCTACCTCAAGTACACCGGCATGACGACCGACTCGCTCAAGGAGCAGTTCCGTCCGCAGTCTGAGAAGCAGGTCAAGCTCCGCCTCGCGCTCGAGAAGATCGCAGCGAACGAGGGCCTTGAGCCGACCGCCGAGGAGCTCGACGCCGAGTACGAGAAGCTCGCGAAGATGTACGAGATGGAAGTCGACAAGATCAAGAACATCGTCGCCGAGGCGCAGGTCAAGGGCGATCTCCAGAGCCAGAAGGCCGTCGACTTTGTCAAGGAAAACGCTGTTGTCAAGACAGAGGAATAATTTAGGAATTTACAGGTAAGTATATAAAGGTGATTGCAGTCCGCCCGCTGTCCAGCAGACAGCGGGCGCTGCAGAACCCGCGTTTCAGAAAGGAGCAGAGACAAAATGAGTTTGGTACCTTATGTTGTAGAGCAGACGAGCCGCGGCGAGCGCTCCTATGATATTTTCTCGAGACTGCTCAACGACCGCATCATCATGCTGAACGACGAAGTGAACAACACGACGGCGAGCCTCGTCGTCGCGCAGCTCCTCTACCTCGAGGGGCAGGATCCGGACAAGGACATCAGCCTGTACATCAACAGCCCCGGCGGCGTCATCACGGCCGGCATGGCGATTTACGACACGATGCAGTATATCAAGTGCGACGTTTCCACGATCTGCATGGGCATGGCGGCCTCGATGGGCGCTTTCCTGCTTGCGGCCGGCGCGAAGGGCAAGCGCTTTGCGCTGCCGAACGCCGAGATCATGATCCATCAGCCGTCCGGCGGCGCGCAGGGCCAGGCGACGGACATCCAGATCCAGGCCGAGCGCATCCTGCAGATGAAGAAGAGCCTCAACACGATCCTCGCCGAGCGCACGGGCCAGACGTATGAGACGATCGCGAAGGACACCGAGCGCGACAACTTCATGACGGCGCAGCAGGCGATGGAATACGGCCTGATCGATAAGGTCATCGCAACGAAATCGAAATAACGAAAGGGCGTGAGGGCATGCCGAACAATTTCGGAAACGAAAATGATCTGCGCTGCTCCTTCTGCGGAAAGCCGCAGTCGCAGGCAAAGCGGCTGATCGCCGGCAACGGCGTTTACATCTGCGACACCTGTGTCGAGCTCTGCATGAACATCATCGAGGACGAGGATGCGCTGCAGCGCGGCAAAGTGGCGGCGAAGAGGAGCGGCGGCGAGGAGGAAAAGGTGCTTCCGAAGCCGCAGGAGATCAAGAAAATGCTCGACGAGTATGTGATCGGTCAGGACGACGCCAAGATGACGCTTGCCGTGGCCGTCTACAACCACTATAAGCGCATTTTCTTCAACAGCGACGACAGCGGCGTGGAGGTTGCCAAGAGCAACGTGCTGCTGCTCGGCCCGACCGGCGTCGGCAAGACCTACCTTGCGCAGACGCTCGCGAAGCTGCTGGATGTGCCTTTTGCGATTGCGGACGCGACGACGCTGACCGAGGCCGGCTATGTGGGCGAGGACGTCGAAAACATCCTGCTGCGCCTGATCCAGGCGGCGGATTACGACATCGAGCGCGCCGAGCGCGGCATCATCTACGTCGATGAGATCGACAAGATCTCCCGCAAGTCGGAGAACCCGTCCATCACGCGCGACGTCAGCGGCGAAGGCGTGCAGCAGGCGCTCCTCAAGATTCTGGAGGGTACCACCGCGGGCGTTCCGCCGAAGGGCGGAAGAAAGCATCCGCAGCAGGAAGTCATCAACATCAACACATCGAACATCCTCTTTATATGCGGCGGCGCGTTCGACGGGCTGAAGTCCATCATCGAACACCGCACCGCTGCGCAGACGCTCGGCTTCAATTCGGACGTCAGGAGCAAGGCGGAGCTCGACAATACGGAGTGGATGAAGGAAGTCACGCCGCACGACCTCGTGAAATTCGGCCTGATTCCCGAACTTGTGGGCCGTCTGCCGGTCATCACGGCGCTGAGCGACCTCGACAAGAACGCGCTCGTGCGTATTTTGACGGAGCCGAAGAACAGCCTTGTCAGCCAGTACAAGAAGCTGTTCGAGCTCGACAAGGTGGAGCTCGCCTTTACGCCGGAGGCGCTCGACGCGATCGCCGAAAAGACGATCGAACGCAAAACAGGCGCGCGCGGCCTGCGCTCGATTCTCGAGGGCACGCTGACGAAGCTGATGTTCGAGGTGCCCGGCGACTATACGATTGAAAAGGTTACCATTACGAAGGATACGGTCCTGCATGACGCTGCGCCCGAAATCGTGCGCAACCCGGAACGCATCCCGGTCAAGATCAAAATGACGCAGCCCAAGCGGCGCGCCCGCAGGGATTCTGCATCCTGATGGTCATCATACAGGCTGTGCGGCCGGTTTCAGCTGCGCAGCCTTGTCTGATTTTAATAAGGAATGATAGCATATGAGCAAATCTACCGGCAGCGCTGAGCTGC
>DSLFC04101__coassemble_693_pt1 | contig 20364 bp, 23 predicted proteins | sample DSLFC04101__metabat2_high_PE_006 | metagenome-assembled genome bin DSLFC04101
TCGGCGTCATCAGCCTGCTGTTTGACTCCGGCATCGGCAACGAGCTGTTCCCGCTTCTGCTGTTCATCGGCATCGGCGCGATGATCGACTTCGAGCCGCTGCTGACGAACCCGAAGCTGTTCCTGTTCGGCGCGGCGGCGCAGTTCGGCATCTTCTTCACGCTGAGCATGGCCCGCCTCTTCGGCTTTGAGCTGCACGACGCGGCCTCCATTTCGATCATCGGCGCGGCGGACGGCCCGACCTCCATCTTCGTCGCAAACACGCTGAATTCGAACTATATCGGCGCGATCACCGTCGCGGCCTACTCCTACATGGCGCTGGTCCCGATCGTCCAGCCGCCGGTCATCCGCCTGATGACGACGAAGAAAGAGCGCCGCATCCGCATGGAGTACAAGCCCGGCACGGTCTCGAAGCAGACCAAGATCCTGTTCCCGATCATCATCACGGCTGTGGTCAGCATCGTTTCCTACCGTTCGGCGGCCCTCATCGGCTTCCTGATGTTCGGCAACCTGCTGCGCGAGTGCGGCGTGCTGAACAGCCTCTCTGAGACGGCGCAGAATGTGCTCGCCAACCTCATCACGCTGCTGCTCGGCATCTCGATCACGGCGCACATGACGGCGGAAGAGTTCCTGCGCGTCGACACGCTGCTGATCCTCGCGCTCGGCCTCATCGCCTTCGTATTCGACACCTTCGGCGGCGTGCTGTTCGCCAAGGTCCTGAACCTCTTCGTCAAGAAGAAGGTCAACCCGATGATCGGCGCGGCGGGCATCTCGGCGTTCCCGATGTCGGCCCGCATCATCCAGAAGATGGGCCAGAAAGAGGATCCGCAGAACTTCCTTCTGATGCACGCGGTCGGCGCGAACGTCTCCGGCCAGATCGCCTCGGTTATCGCGGGCGGCATCATTCTGAACCTCATTCACTGAGAAAGGAGCCTGTATTATGAACCTGAACTTCGAAGCCTTTGTGGACAGCCTTCAATACATGGGGAAGGGCATGCTCGGTGTCTTCCTGGTGATCATCATCATCATCCTTTCCATCTACCTGATGAACTTCATCTTCAAGCCGAGATCGAAGTAATCGAAAACCGAAAAAACGCAGAGCGGGGATCCCGGCCAGGCCGGCGATCCCCGCTTTTTTGCTGCCTTACCCGAAAAGGCGCTTGAGGCTTTCCGCCGAGAAGGCGGCGTCCTCGTGCAGGGCGCGCAGCATATCCTCCATGTTTTCGGCGCTGTATTCGACCTGCTTCGAGTAGTCCTTCGTGCAGGTGATGCGGTCCCACGGCGTGAACGCGCCGGTGTCCCGCAGGCACTTCGTGTTCATCAGGCAGATGAACCAGACGCTGACGGCGCAGAACTTGACGCGCGCCGAGAGGTTCCCCTCCAGCACGCCGCGCGCGAAGTGGCGGTACAGGAAGTAGACAAGCAGGTTCTCGTAGCCGCCGTCGATTTCGTCGAGATTCACGGCGAGCGACGCGTCGGCGAGCAGGCGGACGGACTCGGGCCACGAATCGTCGTACGGCTCGAGCGCCTCCATGACCTGTAAAAGCGCCTCGCGCGTGTCCAGCGCCGGGCTGTCCGGCAAAACGTCCGACGGCGCGGGCTTTTTCAGCAGCTCCCGCTGCACGCGCACGCCGAAGTCGATGAGCCGGTGCATGCGCACGCGCAGCGGCAGCGAGCGGTCCTGCACGAGGTGGAACGCCTCGTCCCGCAGGCGGAAGATCTGCATGCCGCTGTCCGGCACGGCCGCGGCGTCCGGCAGCTCGCCGACCGTTGTCGTGATGAACGTGATCGGCGCCGTCTGCTCGAACAAAAGGCGGCACGCCTCCTCGCAGCACAGGCCGACGCCCATCTCCATCCGGTCGGCAAACTGCTCGTAGAACCGCGGGTGCTCGCGGCAGATCTCGCACAGCCCGTCGTCGCCGAGCTCGAAAATCACCTCGCAGAGGTTGTCGTCCGTGAGAAACGGGCAGCGCTCGTCCTCCGTCAGCCGGAAGCAGGCCATGCCCTCGGGCAGCTCCTCGATCTGCTCGCGCAGCCGCTCGCCGAACTCGCCCTCGAGCGTCTCGTAATACGCTTTCGTATCGGGGTCTATATCGATCTCCCAGCCCGCGCAGCACGTGTCGCTGCAGGCAGACGCCGTGCAGCGGAACCGGTCGTAAAAATTCGGTTTGACAAATTTCATGTTTCTTCTTTACCCCTGTCTCGTCGTTTTTGCGGGATCGGGCGGGACCTCCGCCGCGGGCAGCTTCGTGCCCGGCTTCAGCACGGCCCGCATGTGCGTCGCGAGCACCTTGCGCACCGGCTCGGGCAGAGGCCCCGTGCAGCGCGCGCGCTCCATCAAAAGCTCCGCCGCGGCGATTGCCACCGCGGGCGTGCCCGGGGCGTAGTCCGTATAGTACCCGTACGCCTGCAGCGCGCCGTCGTCGTCGAGGCCGGTCAGGAAAATGTCCTCCGGCACACGCAGGCCGGCCGCGGTGATCGTCCGCAGCATGGAGGCGTCCCAGCCCTTTGAAAAATTGATGATCGCCTTCGGCGGGTTTTTGCGGTGCACGATCTCCTCGAGGAACGCCCCGCGCTCCCGCCACGCCTCGATCGGCGCGAGCATGCGGTTTTCCGGCGGCACCTGCACGCCGAACTCCGCGCAGGCCGTCTCGAAGGCGCGCAGCCGCTGGCGGCCCGGCGCGTAGACCGGCGGGTCCGCCATATAGGCGATGTTGCGCCAGCCGCGCGCGAGCACCTCGCGCGTCGCCTCGTAGCAGGCGCCGAAATTGTCGATATACACGCCGTCGCACGCGATGCCCGCCGGCTCGCGGTCCACGCACACGACCGGGATGCCGCTGCGCCGGATGCTGTTCAGGTACTCCGCGTTGCTGCCGCCCGGCCCGTCGACCGGCGTGATGAACAGCGCGGCGATTTTATACGAAAGCAGGTCGTCGATCAGCCGCCGCTCGCGCTCCACGCTCGCGTCGGAGTTGCATAGCAGCAGCCGGTAGTCGTACTGCTCGGCGATCTTGTCCGCCGTGTAGAACAGCTCGCTGAAAAAGGGCGCAAAGATCTGCGGCACGACCACGCCGATGATGCGCGAGCGCGACTTGGACAGGCTGACCGCGATGGCGCTCGGCGAATAATCGAGCGACTCGACCGCCTGCATGACGCGCGCCCTCGTGCCGGCGCTGACATAGCCGGTGTTGTTCAGCACGCGCGACACCGTGGACTGGGACACGCCCGCTTTCTGCGCGACGTCCCGAATCGTAGCCGTTGATACCGTTCCCGCACCCATACCTGTTCCCCCTGCTTTTGCTGATGTTCCAGAAATATATGATATATGCTTTTTACCGGACTGTCAAGAAAACCGCCCGCAATGTTTGAAAAAGGTTTGACATTTCACAAAAACTTGGGTATGATAAGGGTAAATAGACGCGTTGCCTGCTCGTGCGGCGCGCAAAAGTGAAACGACACGCAGAAAGGACGGTCTCAGTTTATGAAATGCTTGAATAAGGTTCTCACAATTATCGGCTGCATCACGGCGATTGTCGCCGTTGTCGCTGCGGCCTTCGCCGTATTTTCGTATTTTGACAAGAAAAAGCAGGACGCAGAGCTGGAGGAGTACCTCGAAGGGGCCATCCAGTAAGCCTATGCGCATAAAAGACAGGGCCGTCCGGTTTTTCGACCAGACGGCCTTTCTGTTTTCAGGCGTCTGCACGGGCTGACGCGGCGGCCCGCCCAAAGCGCCCCGGCCGTGCGGCGGCCGAAAAAAGGGGTTCTGCGGACGCCTTCCCGCAGAACCCCTTTGCCTTTTCACGATTTGTCCCCCGGCCGCGCGAACAGGGCCGCCAAATAGCCGAAAAAGACCGCTGCCGCAATGCCGGCCGCGCCGGCGGTCACGCCGCCGGTGAACGCGCCGAGCAGCCCCTTCTCCGCCACGGCCGTGCGCACGCCCTCCGCAAGCAGGCTGCCGAAGCCGCACAGCGGCACGGTCGCGCCGCAGCCCGCATAATTGATCAGCGGCGTGTACCAGCCCAGCGCGCCGAGCACCACGCCGCCTGTCACATACAGCACCATGATGCGCGCCGGCGTCAGCCTGGTCAGGTCGATCAGCAGCTGGCCGACCACGCAGATCAGGCCGCCGACCACAAAAGCACGAAGATATTCCAAAATCCGGATGCCTCCTTTTGCTGTTCCGCTTCTTCGGGCGGCCTGCGCCGCCGCGAAGCTTCTCCAGTAGTCTGTGCGGAATAGCGCGGTTTATCCGGTACAGACTACAGACAGAACAATGAAACGGAGGTTCAACCATGAAGAAAGTCGCGTTTTTCGATACCAAGCCGTACGACCGCACCTGGTTCGACGCGCTCGGCAAAAATTATGAAATCACCTACTTCGAGGAAAAGCTCAACCACCACACCGCCAAATTCACCGACGGGTTCGACGCGGTGTGCGCCTTCGTCAACGACCGCGTCAACGCGCTCGCCATCGAACGGCTTTACAACAACGGCGTGCAGCTCATCGCCATGCGCTGCGCCGGCTACAGCAACGTGGACGTAAAGGCCGCGTTCCAGAAGCTGCACATCGTGCGCGTGCCGGCCTACTCGCCGCACGCGGTCGCCGAGCACACGATGGGCCTTCTGCTCACGCTGAACCGCCGCCTGCACAAGGCGTACAACCGCACGCGCGAATTCAACTTCAGCATCGTCGGCCTGACGGGCACCGACCTCTACGGCAAGACCGTCGGCGTGATCGGCACCGGCAAGATCGGCCGCACCTTCATCGACATCTGCCGGGGCTTCGGCATGCGCGTGCTCGCCTACGACAAGTTCCCTGCAAAGGACAGCGGGCTCGATTACGTCGAGCTCGACACGCTGCTCCGGGAAAGCGACGTGATCTCGCTGCACTGCCCGCTGACGCCGGACACGCGGCACATCCTGAACCGCGACGCCTTCTCCAAGATGAAACAGGGCGTCTTTATCCTGAACACCTCGCGCGGCGCGCTGATCGACAGCGAAGCGCTGCTGGACGCGCTGAACAGCCGCACCGTGGGCGGCGCCGGGCTGGACGTCTACGAGGAGGAGGCGAACCTCTTCTACGAGGACCGCTCCGACACGATCATCCACGACGATACGCTCGCGCTGCTCGTCTCGCGCCCGAACGTGATCCTGACGGCGCACCAGGCGTTCCTGACCGAGGAGGCGCTGCACAACATCGCCGAGGAGACGATCAAAAACCTCGACGCGTTCTTCTCGGGCGCGCCGCTCGAAAACGAGATCTGCTACCTGTGCGACCGCGACAAGGCCGGGCACGACTGCCGCAAGACGCGCCGCGAGCGCTGCTTCTGACGGTTCCGCCCGTCTTTACCACTCGAGGCCGTAGGGCCAGCCGGCCAGGCTGCCGACGTCGTACACCTGCGTGTAGCCGAGCGCGGCGAGCTTTTCGGCCGCCAGACGGCTGCGCTGCCCGCTGCGGCAGTAGACGAGCACCGGCGTGTCCGCCGCGGGGATCTGCTCGGCCGCCGTCTCGCGCGTGATGCTGTCCACCGGGAACAGCAGCGCGCCCTTCGCGTGCCCGAGGTTGTATTCCTCCTCCTCCCGCACATCGAAAAAGCGGAGGTCCGGCTCACTTTCCAGAAGGCTCTTGGCCGCCTCGAAGGAAATCTTTTTGTATTTGTGGTCCATGTTTCTTTCTCCCTTCCCGCGGCACCAAGGCCGCACGCCGTTTCCCGCGTATTGTCCTGCAAACGACGGGGTAAACAAGCTTTGCGAAACGAAAGGCGCAGACGGAATTGATCCGCCTGCGCCTGTTTTGTTGTGTAATGGAACGCCTGATCAGATTTCGACCTGACGGATGATCTCCTTCAGGCACTCTGCGCTCTTTCTCAGGGACGCCTGCTCCGCGTCGTTCAGCGGCAGCAGGATCTTGCTCTCCGCGCCCTTGTGGCCGACAATGTTCACAAGGCTGAGGCAGACGTCGTCGATGCCGTACTCGCCGTTGAGCATCGTGGAAACGGTCATCGTGGTGTCGATGCCGGTCAGGATACATTTGACGATGTGGCAGACCGAAACGGAAACCGCATAGAACGTCGCGCCCTTGCGCTCGATGACGCGGCCGCCGGACTTGCGGACGTACTTCTCGACGTCGTCAAAATCGAGCGGGGGCATGATGCGGTCGGCCGACTCAATGGAATTGTGGTAATCCTGCACCGGGATGTTCGAGATATTCGCAAGAGACCACGGGACGAACGAGCTGTCGCCGTGCTCGCCGAGCACATAGGCGTGCACGTTGAGCTGGTTGATCGAATAGTACTCCGCGAGGCGCGCACGCAGACGCGCGGTGTCGAGGATCGTACCGGAGCCGATGATGCGGGATTGCGGCAGGCCGGAGCACTTGCAGAAGGTGTAGGTCAGAATATCGACCGGGTTGCTGACGATCAGGTAGATGGCGTCGGGCGCGTAGCGCGTGATCTCCGGGATGATGCTCTTGATGATGTTGACGTTCGTCTGCGCAAGGTCGAGTCTCGACTGGCCCGGCTTTCTCGCGACGCCGGAGGTAATGATGACGATGTCGGAATCCTTGCTGTCCGGATAGCTGCCCGCATAGATCGAGCACGGGCTGCAGAACGGCGTGCCCTGGCGAATGTCGAGCGCTTCGCCGAGCGCCTTGTTGTTGTTGATGTCGATCATGACGATTTCGGAAGCCAGACCCATGACGGTCAGCGTGTAGCCGATGGTTGCACCGACGCTGCCGCTTCCGATGATGGTGATTTTATTCATACTCTGATTCACCCTTACCTTTCAAGCGTTTCGGTCTGCACGGTTTTTCCGCGCGTGTTTTTATTTATTATAGAGGATTTCGCCCTATAAATCAAGAGGGTTTGCGCGCACTCGTCAAATATTTGTCAAATACGCGGCCTTTCTGCCGCCGCGCTTGCCTTCTTTTGACGCATGTGCTATACTGGACGCGAAAATCAGACTGGAGGGATTTCCGATGTCTTTGCTCATCCGAAAAGCCGCCCCGGCAGACGCCGACGCGCTGCGCACGCTGTACCTCCACCATCTCACCCAGACGGCGGAGGAAAAGCCGCAGAATGCAGAGACGCGCCACACGCTTATCTGTTGAAAATATTTTCTTTTTTGTAGGCGATGTTGGCGAGCCGGCCGTCGCGGCACTTGAAATCGCCGGTGAAGCGGCGCGCGTAGAGGAAATCGCGGCCGATGTACGCCATCGGGTACTGGTCGTCCGTGCCCGCCATGATCTCGTCGCACAGCTCGATCGCCTCGCCGATGATGCGCTTCGGCACCGCGCCGGTGCCGTGCCCGCCGTAGAGCACGTCGAACGATTCGATATGCGACGAAAAGTGCAGCAGGCTCTGCTTGTACGTCTCGACCGTCGTGGAGCCGGGCAGCGCGAGCAGCGTGTTCGGGTTGCAGGCGTCGCCGGAATAGACAACGCGGTGCATGCGGTCGAGAAAGACGAGCGTGCCCGTTGTGTGGCCCGGCACGCCGATGGCCTCGATCTCCACGCCGCCGAGCTCGAACACGTCGCCGTCCTCCACGGGCAGCGTGCGCACGGCGCACCGCGGCACGACGTCCTCCGTTTTCGGCATGAACGCGCCCGCCGGGCGGCCGCGCGTCACAAAGTCGTAGCGGCGCGCGGGGTCGCCGTTTTCGTAGAGCATCTCGATATCCGCCGGGTGCACGCGGCAGATGCCGTACTCGAACGCCGCGCCCGCGTGGTCGACGTGGCCGTGCGTGAGCACGAGCTCCACCGGCAGGTCGGTCAGCTCGCGCACGAAGGCCTTAAGGCTGCCGACGCCCGAAAGACCGTCGATCAAAAGCGCCTTTTCACTGCCCTCGATGAGGTAGCACAGCTCGCCGCCGAGGCCGCCGATCTGCGTGACGTTGTCGAAGATCCTGTTTGCTGTGAAGAATTTGGACATACAAATCACCATTCCTTATTTTTTTGCGCCGGTCGGCGAAGCCGATTGCCGCTTTGTTCGTCGCGGCAAAGGCGCAAATCGTATGTGAAAAATGTATTTTTCACATTAATCACCTTCCCTTATTTTCTGTGCCGGTCGGCGGAGCCGATTCCGCTTTGCCCGTCGCGGCAAAGGCACAAATCGTGTGTGAAAAAGCATTTTTCACACGAACGCCTCCCAAAATGCAATTCTGCCGTCCGGGACGGCCTTTCCCTTTTTCCATTATAAGGCTTTTCCGAAAGAAAATCCACAGAAAAAAAGCTGCGCGCCGCCCGTATCTTGTGGTTTTCCCGGTTTTCACACCAAGCGGGCGCGTTTTGCGAAAAATCCGGAAAAAACGCTTGCATTTTCGGGGGCAATGTGATATGATTATTTCTGCGTTATTGGAGTTTAAGGCGGATCTATGCCCACCAATACGGTTCAGGCGGTTTCGCCGTACTATAATCCTGTTATCGAGGAGGTGTCTACTGTGCCCAACATTAAATCGGCTAAGAAGCGCGTAAAGGTCACCGCTGCCAAGACCCTGCAGAACAAGATGATCAACTCTCAGCTCAAGACCGAGCTCAAGAAGGCCCACGCGGCGATCGAGTCCAACGCGGCTGACAAGGCGGAGGCTGTCAAGGTTGCCGTCAAGAAGATCGACCAGGCGGCTGCGAAGGGAATCCTGCCCAAGAACACGGCTGCCAGAAAGAAGTCCGCTCTCGATAAGAAACTCAACGCGAGCGCGTAACTTCCAAAATCGCATGATTAAAAGACCGTTCCGATCGGAACGGTCTTTTTTCATTCTCTTCTTTTTGCGCACCGGCCCTTCAGCAGTCCCGGACTGCACACGGCCGCACGCCGCCTGCTTCCAGATCCGCGGCGCGCCCGAAGCTGCACACCGCAGAACAGGTTCGCTGGGCCGCTGCGCGGTTCAGCCCGGCTTTTTCCGCGCGCAGACAATCCGCCGCATCCGCTCTAAAACGCCGGCCGGCACGGTCAGGCCGCCATCAGCGAAACGATGAACATCAGGACCCACGCGAGAAGCACGAGCGCATTCAGAACGATGCCCGCGATGGCGAGGCCCTTGCCGCGCTCGCCGCGCTGGTCGATCTGCGGCATGCTGATGATCGACAGCACAAGGCCCACGATCGCCGTGATCGGGAGGCAGCACAGGACCAGCGAAACGCACGCGAGCACGAAGCCGCCGATGGCCATGCCGTTGTAGGGCGGCTGCACGATCGGGGGCGGCGCGTAGTACGGATTCGTCGGCACCTGCCCGTACGGGTTGGCCGGAGGCGGCGCATAGACCGGCGGCTGCTGCGGCTGCAGCGGCCCCTGCTGGCCGGGATAGCCCTGCGGCTCCTGCGGCGGCACAGGCGGCTGGCCGTACCCCTGCGGCGGGGGCGGCGTCTGCTGGCCCTGCTGCGGCGGCACAGGCGGCTGGCCGTACCCCTGCGGCGGCTGGCTGTAAACCACCGGGGCGTTCGCCCCGCAATGCGGGCAATACGCCGCACTTTCCTCATAAATCGTCCCACATCGGCTGCACTGCACCATAAATCATGGCCTCCCCATCACGCTTATTCTTATGTTCAGTATACGTGCCGGAAAGCGCGTTGTCAAGAGAAAAGGCGCGGGGCCGCCGTGCGCAGCGGCCCCGCTTTGGGGTATAACGCAATTCTACTGTTTATTCTCCTGCGGCGGCGCAGGCGGCCGGACCGGCGGGCGGTTGCGCCTGCTGCGCCGCACGCACAGGACGATGACGACCGTCGCCGCGCCGCCGACGGCGAGGAACGGCAGCGCGTAGATCAGCGCGATCACAAAGCCCTGCGCGCCGTCCACAACGCCCTGCAGCATGCCGGAAAAGGCCGCCGCCACGCGCGCGCCGAAGTCCGGCTCCGCCGGCGTATACGCTTCCACCTCCTGCACATAGACGAAAACGGAAGCGTAGTCGATGCTGTTTTCGAGCGCCTTCTGCTGCCCCGTGTAGCGCTCGATCTCATACTGCACCTCCGTCAGCTTTTCCTGCACGGCCAGAAGCTCCTCGAGACTGCCGGATTCCTCCATCAGAGCGAGCAGGCGCGCCTCCTGTGTGCGCAGGCTGTTCAGCCGCGCTTCGATGTCGACGTACTCGCCCGTCGCGTCCTGCGTGCTCTCTTCGCTGTGCAGCACGCTGCCCGCCGCCTGTACCGCTTCGAGGAACGGCGCGTACTGCGCCGCCGGCACGCGGCAGGTGAATTCCGCGCTGCGCGCGCCGCTGTCCGCATATGACGCGGTGTACTCGATATAGCCGCCGGCCTCGTCGACCGCCGCCCGCAGCGCCGCGAGCGCCTCCTCGTAGTCCCGGGCCTCCAGCGTCATGCTTGCGGTGCGGATGATCTTCCGGTCGTCCGCCGCCTGCCCGTCCGCATAGACGGCTGTGCCCGTCTCACTGCCCGCGGCGTCCGCCACGGCCGATTCCTCCGTCGCGCCGTAGTCGAAGCCGCCCTCCTCCGCGTAAGCCGCCGTGCTCGTCGCCGTATCCTCCGCGCGCAGGTCGCTGCACCCCATGAAAAGGACCGCCGGCAGACAGAAAAGCGCCAGCACCGCTGTTTTCCGTTTCATCGTTTCTGCTCCTTTCCGCTCCGCGCTCTTTCGCGCGGATTTTTCCTTTCACCTCTTATGAAAGCAAATCCCCCGGCGCGGTTACACAATTTTCCTGAAAATTTCAAAAAAATCTTAAAATGCCAGTTGACAATCCTGTGATTATATGTTATGCTTTCATCATCACATTACAAGGAGATAAGAATTATGAGTTGGATACTTCCCGGAACCGTGCTCCGCGTCGATTCCGACAGCCCCGCGGCGGCAGAGGAAACGCTCTCCGCCATGTTCCTGACCGGCGGCCTCGTGCTCTCCCAGGTCACGCAGATCACGGGCCTCGAGCCCTACATCGTGCAGAACTGGGTGCGCCGCGGCTTTGTGACGGCGCCGAAGCTGCGCAAATACACGCGCCGCCAGCTCAGTCGCATCCTGATCATCAACGCGCTGAAGGGCGCGCTGCCGATCGAGCAGATCTGCCAGCTTCTGACCTACGTCAACGGCACGCTGGACGACGATGAGGACGACATCATCGACGACACGCAGCTGTACAACGCCTTCGTCGTGCTGGCGCACACGGTCGACCGCGACGGCTTCCCGATGCCCGACGAGATCGTGCCGATGATCGAGCGCAGCCTGCCGGACTACCACGAGCAGGCGCCCGGCGACCGCTCGCGCGTGCAGGAGGTGCTGCGCATCATGCTGACCGCATGGCGCTCCGCACAGCTGCAGGAGGACGCCCAGCGCATGCTGCGCGCCCTGCCGAAATCCCCGAGCATCCTGTAAGGACGACAGCCACCCTGCGGGCTGCCGGCGAAAGCCCGGCCGCCCGCAGATTTTTGAAAAAGGAGAATTTTCCGGACCGGCGCTGCCGAAACGCGGCGGCCCGCCGGAAGCCGGTGCGCGTCTTGCTGCGCTGCGCCGGGCCGCCCGGCCGAACGGGCACAAAAAAACACCTTCCGCAAGGAGGGTGTTTCTCCTTTTTATGGACAGTATCCGGGCTCAGTGCCCGCGCGCGTCGATCTCCTCCTCGCGCAGCTTCGAAAACACGATGTGCTGGCCGGTATACAGGCTGAAACAGCCGGAAAGCAGAAAGCTGATGCAGGCGGCGAGCATGTAGAACAGCGCGCCTTCGCCGCCGAAAAGCTCGATGCTGAGCAGCACCGTCGCGAGCGGGCAGTTCGTCACGCCGCAGAACAGCGCCGCGATGCCGACCGCCGCGCCGAACGCGGGGTCCAGCCCGATCAGGAGCGACAGCGCGCCGCCCATCGTCGCGCCGATGAACAGCGTCGGCACGATCTCGCCGCCCTTGAACCCGGCGCCGATCGTGACGGCCGTAAAGAGGATCTTCAGCAGGAACGCCTCGGGCCGCACGTCACCCGACACAAAGACGCGCTCGATCACGGAGATGCCGCCGCCGTTGTAATCCGTTGTGCCGACGAGCAGCGAAAGCGCAACGACCAGCACGCCGCCCGCCGCGACGCGGAGCCATTCGTTCGGGATGAACCGCTGAAAGAGATGCGCGCCCGTATGCATCGCCCAGCAGAACAGGACGCTGACCAGCGCCCCCGCCACGGCGATGACGAACATTTTCCAGATGCTTTCGGCCGAGAACGCGGGCACAAGCGCCACCGGGAAGCGCTCCCCCTCGACGCCGAAAAGCTGCGCCGCGGCAAACGCCGTCGACGCGGACACGATGCAGGGGAACAGCGCCGCCGAGCAGAAGCGGCCGACGCTGACGACCTCCACGGCAAAGACGCAGGCCGCCATCGGCGTGCCGAACACCGCGGCGAACACGGCGCTCATGCCGCACATCGTCAGAATGTGCCGGTCCTGCTCGCTCAGGCGGAACAGCCTGCCGAAGAGCGTCGCCACGCTGCCGCCGAGCTGCAGCGCCGCGCCCTCGCGCCCGGCCGAGCCGCCGAACAGGTGCGTGATGACCGTGCCGAGGAAAATCGCGGGCGCAAGCAGAATGGAGACGCCCTTTTCGGCGCGCACGCTCTCGAACACCTCGTTCGTGCCGACGCCTGAAACGCGGCAGAGCTTATAGAGCCCGACGATCAGCAGGCCGCCGAGCGGCAGCAGGTACAAGAGCCAGCCGTTTTCGCCGCGCAGATTCGTCGCGTACTCCACCGCCTTTGAAAACAGCGCGCCGACCGCGCCGCCGGCCGCGCCGACGACCGCGCCGAGCAGCAGCCACCGGAAAAAGGCCGCAGCGTATTCCCGCGCAGGCCGTGCAGCCTGCGCGAGCCTTCCGTATACTTCCATAAACGCATCATTCCTTCAGTCGATTGTTCCCCCGCGGGCGGGTCACTTGCGGACGAACAGCACGCCGAGCGTGTTCGGCCCGCAGTGGTTCGAGATCGTGCAGCCCGCCGTCGTCTCGAGGATCTCCTCAAAGCCGCCGCATTCCTCCACAATGCCGCGGACGGTCCGGACGATCTCCGGAGAGCAGCCGGAATGCGTGATGAAGATGCGGCTGCGCCGGATGTCGTCGCGCCCGCCGAGCCTGTCGCGCACGTACTGCGCGATGCAGCTTTCGATTTTCCCGCGGTACTTTTTTCCGACGCCCATGCTGCCGTTTCTGACCTCGATGCACGGCTTGAGCTTCAAAAGGTTCGCGCCCATGGCGACGAGCGACGAACAGCGCCCGCCCTTCTGCAGGTAGAACAGCGTGTCGATGACGAAGCTCGCCTCGACCTTTTCGGCCGTCTCGCGCATCTGCCGCACAATGTCCTCCGGCGACTCGCCCGCGGCGGCGCGCTCGGCCGCCTCGAGCACCAGCAGGCCGCTGCCGGTGGAGAGGTTGCGCGAATCGACGACGTACACGTTGTCGCACTCCGCCGCCGCGGCGCAGGCGTTCTGGTAGCAGCTCGACATTTCGCTGCTGATGTTGAAGTGGATCACCGCGTCGTACGATTCGCGCCAGGCCGTGAACCGCTCGCGGTACTCCTCGGTGTTGACGGCGGCCGTGCGGCACACGCCGCGCCCGGACCCGACGTAGTCGAAAATGTCCTGCGGCACGATGTCCACGCCGTCGCGGTAATTCCTGCCTTCCTTTTCGATGTACAGCGGCACGATGGCGATGTTGTACTTCTCCCGCAGCGCGGCGGAAAGGTCGCAGGTGCTGTCGGATGAAATCAGGATTTTCATGAGACTCCCCTTCCCATTTTTTCGCGGACGCAGCGCATCCGCATGCTTTGTTCCAGTATACCGCAGGGGCGTCGGTTTTGCAAGATAAAGCCGGAAAAGCCGCAAAATTCTTCCGAAGGCTATCCGGCATCTTAACAAGAATTAAGACATTCTTACAACCGCCCCGAACCGCTTGCAATACCGCCGGTCTTTCGCTACAATAAGATTACAGAAAGCAAGCGCTACGATCAGGAAAAGAGGTAACGATATGCAGGACAACAACTATAATCCCTATACGAACCCGTCCGGCGGCGCGCCGGTTCCGCCGCAGCCGCCGGTCTACTCCGCCGTCCCCTTCGAGGGCATGGAGCCGCCCGCAGGCTACCCGCAGAAAAGCCGCCTTGCCGCAGGCATTCTCGGCATTCTCGGCGGCACGCTCGGCCTGCACAATTTCTATCTGGGCAACAGCCAGCGCGGCCTGATCCAGATTCTCGTCGCCACGCTGGGCGCCGCGCTCACCTGCGGCATCAGCACGGTCGCCATGATGATCTGGGGCATCGTCGAGGGCGTACAGATCCTCGAGCACAAGATCAATGCCGACGGAAACGGCATCAAGCTGAAAGACTGAGCACCGCGAAAGGAGAATCGAATCATGACGGATTTTAACGATACCAACCGGAACAACGCCCCGGTCCAGCCAGAACCCGCCGCAGCCGACGCCGCCCGGACAGAGCCGCAGGCCGCGCCCGCTGAAGCGCAGGCCCCGGCCGCCGAAACAGCCGGCGCACAGAACGCGCCGGAAACGGCCCCCGCAGAGGAGAACGCCGCGCCGAAGCTGACCGTCGACCCCGCCGAGGTGGCCGCACGGGCGGAGGCCGTCGTCGCCGAAATCGAGGACGCCGAGATCCCGCCCGCGCCGGAAATGCCGGTGCCGCCCGTGCAGAACACCGCGGCCCAGCCGCCCTACACCCCGCCGCCTGCACCGCAGCCGCCGGTGTACCAGCAGTCGTACTACCAGCCGCCGCAGTATACGCAGCAGGCCGCGCCGTACCAGCCGCCGCAGTACACGCAGTCGGCGCCGGCGCAGGACCAGCAGGGCCAGACGCCCCCGCCCGCGCAGCCGGACGCCGCGGAGAACGGCGGTTATCAGCCGCCGCGCTACACGCAGCAGTACCAGCCGCCGTACAACGAGCCGCAGCCGCCCTACCAGCAGCCCTACGCCCCGAACCCGTACGGGCAGCAGCAGGGCTACCAGAACCCGTATGCCGCGCAGAAGGTCTACGCGCAGAAAAGCCGCATCGCGGCCGCGCTGCTCGGCATCCTGTTCGGCGCGTTCGGCGTGCACAACTTCTACCAGGGCCGCATCGGCATCGGCATCGCGCAGCTCGCGATCACCGTGGTTTCCTGCGGCTGGCTGTCCGTTGTCTCGGTCATCTGGGGCATGGTCGAGGGCATCCAGCTTCTGCAGGGCAAAAAGCTCGTGGACGGTCACGGCCTGCCGTTCATCGACTGATCTGTCGGATAAAAGCGCTCGGTGCGTCCAAACAAGGCGCCGCGCGCTTTTGACTTCACCGAAACGCAGCCCTTCAAAGCGCTTGCCGCGGGCTGCGTTTCGTGCTATGCTGGGCATATACCCGAAACCGCGGAGGGATTTACCATGAACAACGCAGAGATCGAAACGAAAATGTACGAGATGGCCGTCGCCTTCCTTCAAAAGCGCTTTCCGACCGGCTGGGGCGGCGTCGGAATCGTCCACACGGCGCAGGGCAGCTTTTTCACCAGCGTTGCGCTCGAGTGCGCCAACGCCTCGGCCCTTCTGTGCATCGAGACCGGCGCGATGTGCGAAGCGCAGAAATACAACGAGCGGGTCACGCACTGCCTGTGCGTCGTGCGGGAGGACGAAAACGCGCCGTTCACGGTGCTCTCGCCGTGCGGCATCTGTCAGGAGCGGCTGCGCTACTGGGGCGAGGACGTCCGGGTCGGCGTGACGACCGACGACGGCAGCCTGCGCTTTGTGCCGCTGCGCACCTTGCAGCCGTACCACTGGACGCGCGCCTACCCGCCGGAGGAACAGGAGCACTACGTGGACCCGCGCGAATGAGACCCCATACAAGCGCCGCAGCAAACGGCATGCAGAAAGCCCGGACAGTTTGCCTGTCCGGGCTTTTTTGGCGCCCTGCCTGCGCAGGACGGATTTTCTTTTACTTGACCGGCAGCCAGACGCGCATCTGGTTCTCGCCGCGGTTCGCCCACGTGTAGTACGGGATCAGGCGGATCTCCTTTTCCACAAGCGCCGGCTTTTTGGTGGAATACAGCGCGCCGCTGTCCTGCACCTCCCAGCCCGCGATCGTGACCGGCACGATGCCGCCGAGCGTCTCCGGCTCGAATGCAAGCGCTTTCGGCTCGGCGCTGTCGCGGATGCAGAGCGGGAGGACCGGGCCGTTGTCGGCCTCCTCGGCGCAGTAGACGAGCGCGCCGCGCTGGACGCAGGCCTTGCCGGTGTCGGCCGCGACCTTCGGCGAAGCGTAGACGACGTGCGGCGTCATGTCGAGCGTGAGCTCGAGTGTGTCGCCGTCCTTCCACGCGCGCCGCACATAGGCGTAGCCGTCCTCGGTCGCCGCGGCGAGGTCGACCGCTTCGCCGTTGACGCAGAGCGCCGTGTTCTCGCTCCACGCCGGGATGCGGACCGCGATCGTCGTCTCCGCCGCGCCGGAAACCGTGTAAACCGCCGTGCCGCCGTGCGGGAAGTCCGTCTTACAGGTCAGCGCGATGCCCTTCTGCGTCTCGACCGTGCCGCCGACGAACAGGTCGATGAAGAACGCATCCTCGTTCTCGCTGTAGGCGTATTCGCCGAGCGAGGAGACGACGCGCGCGACGTTCGGCGGGCAGCAGGCGCAGGCGTACCACTGCGGGCGCACGGGCAGATCCTGCCGGTGCGTGATCGCGACGCCCGAAACGCCCGGCACCGACTCGAGCGGGTTGACGTAGAAGAAGCGCTTGCCGTCGAGCTGCATGCCGGCGAGCACCGTGTTGTGGAACGCGCGCTCCATCACGTCGCCGTACACGCCGCGGTGCTCGTTCTCGAGCATCTGCTTTGCGAAGAACATCAGGCCGATCGAGGCGCAGGTCTCGGCGTACACCGTGTCGTTCGGCAGGTCGTAGTCGACCGTGAACGCCTCGCCCATAAAGGTGGAGCCGATGCCGCCCGTGACGTACATGCGGCGCTGCGTGATGCTGTCCCAGAGGCGGCGGCAGGCCGCGAGCAGCTCTTCGTCGCCCGTCTCCTTCGCGACGTCCGCCATGCCGGTGTAGAGGTACACGGCGCGGACGGCATGGCCGACAGCGTCCTTCTGCTCGCGCACCGGCAGCGTGCTCTGCGTGTAGTCGGTGTCGAGCTCGACCGTGCCGGTCCAGACGTTCCAGTCGCGGCCCTTTTCCTCCTCCATGAAGTAGTTCGGGGCCTGGCCGCGCACGTCGACGAAGTGCTTCGCGAGCGCCTTGTACTTATCACAGCCCGTGGCGCGCCACAGGCGCATCAGCGCGAGCTCCACCTCCGGGTGGCCGGGGCAGGCGCGCGTGTTCTTCTTCATGAACTGCTCGTAGATGCAGTCCGCGTTTTTCGACATGATGTCGAGCAGGCTGCGCTTGCCGGTGACCTCGTAGTACGCGACGGCGGCCTCCATCATGTGGCCGGCGCAGTACAGCTCGTGCGCCTCGCGGATGTTCGTCCACATCTTGTCCGGCGCCTTGACCGTGAAGTACGAATCGACGTAGCCGTCCGGATGCTGGGACTCGCCGTACAGGGCGATGACCTCGTCCACGGCCTTTTCAAGTTCGGGGTTTTCGCCGGCCGCGAGCGCATACGCCGCCGCCTCGATCCACTTCGCGACGTCGCTGTCCTGAAACACCATGCCGTAAAATTCCTCGGGCTTCACGTCGCCGCCCTTGAGCTTTTTCGCCGCAAGGCGGATGTTCTCGATCGCGTGGCTCTTCTCCACATCCGGCAGCGCGTCGTTCAGGATCTTATACTGGTAGGGCAGAACCTCCTCGCGCACGAGCTTCTGCACGCGGCCTGCAAAGCTGTCGTCCGCATGGAAGGCTTTGACGGAAATTCGATTGCTTTTCATATTGACCTCCCTGTTCCGGGCGTGAAGCGGTCACGGCCCGGCCTTTCTGTTTTGATTCAACCGTTCGCGGGCAAAGTTGTCCGTACATCTTTTATAGCATACTTCCAAACGCATTGCAAGCCTTTTTCACAAAAAAACGGTTGCATTTTCCCCGGCCAGCGGGTACAATCAAACCAGATTAAAAATACGGGAGCCGGCGCGCGCCGAACCGCACGCCCGGCCGGATGCAGAAAGGCCGTGGTCCAGCATGAAGACCCGAGGACATATACTCGTAAAAATCAGCAGCGTCGTGTTTATCCTGTACGGCGCAGCCGCGCTGCTCGCTTTTGTGCTCTCGCTGATGAGCGCGGAGGCCGCCGAGGAGTACGGCCTCGCCTACCGGCTCGCGTCGCCGTACCCGATTCTGTCCGTCATGTTCGCCGTTCTGGTCCCGCTGCTCTTCGTCGCCGCCGGCGCGCTCGGCATGCTGCGGGCCGACCGCCCGAACAGCATGGGGCTGTGCTTCGGCCTCGGCATCGCGATCCTCCTTATCTCGATCGGCGACGTGCTGGACCTCGTGCTTTCCGGCCTCGTTTTGAACATCGCCGAAGTCGGCACCTGCGTGCTCGTGCTGCTCGTCCCGGTCATTTATGTGATCGGCGCGTGGCGCAACTGGCGGCAGCCGAAATCCCCCTCGGCCAGACCGTGAGCGCCGGCCGCAATCCCCGTTTAAAAAGCGGGCCGTTCCCACACTGTGGAAAACGGCCCGCTTGATTTTTTATGTCTCCGGGGTTTCGGGGAAACAGACGCGCACGGTCAGCTTTTCGCCGCTGTACGCGGCGCCGATCGTGCCGCCCATGCGCTCGGTCAGAAGCCGCGCGATCGAAAGGCCGAGGCCCGTCGCGCTGCGGCCGGTCTCCACCGTGTAAAACCGGTCGAACAGGCGGCCCACCTCGGTCTGCGTCAGGCCGCGCGCCGTGTTTGAAAACGCGGCCGTGCCGTCCGGCAGGAGCGTCACCGCGAGGTTCCCCTCGGCGTACTTGAGCGCGTTCGACAGGATGTTGTCGTAAATCCGGCTGAGCGCGGCGGGGTCCAGCCGGCGGGTGACCGGCGCCTGCGGCATCTGCACGGCCGGCGCCAGCCCGCGCGCCTGAAACGCGCCGTACTGCGCGAGCAGGCTCTCCTCAAGCACGCGGTTCAAAACGACCGGCTGCAGCTCGACCGCCTCGTCGGCCAGCACGAGCGAGTAGCGGAACAGCTCCTCGGTCAGCCGGGTGAGCGCCGCCGTGCGGTTCTCGATCTGCCCGAGGTAGCGCGCGGCAGCGGCGGACTTTTCCTCCCGCTCGAGAAGCTCGAGGTAGCCGCAGATCGCCGTCAGCGGCGTGCGCAGGTCGTGCGAGATGTTCGTCACGGCCTCGCGCAGCTCGCGGTCGCCCTGCTGCAGGCGGCGGCGCTCCCGGCGCAGAGCGCGCAGCTCGGTGTTGACGCTTTCGGCCAGCGCGCGCATCGCGCGGTCGCGCGAGGATATGCCGATCAGCGTGTTCGTATCCGTGGAAATCCGCGCGGACAGCCCCGCCGCGATCTCCCGCGCAGACCGGCGCAGCAGGTAAACCCGCACCGCGAGCACGAGCACGGCGATAAGCAGCACGGCGCAGGCCGCCCACAAAATCCATTCCACGGAATCCAACCCCTTTTCTATGCTATTTGATGTCCTTACGGCTGAAGCCGAAAAGGCCCAGCAGCGTCGCCGCGGCCGTAATCAGGACGGAATACAGCCCCATCTGCCACAGGTGCGCCGCCTCGTAGCTCGCAATCAGGATGCCCTGCCCGGTCGGCAGAAAATCGACTACAAACTGCAGCGCGTTCCGCGCCGCGCCCTCGACGTAGTTCGGATTCGGCTGCGGGTCGCCAATCTCTATGCCGTTTTCCGTGAAAATCGCGGCGGCCGACATCTCCGGAACCTGCAGCTGGTTGTAGCAGTAGCTCGCCGCGAACAGGAGCGCCAGAAAGACGAGGATCGCGAGCACCGCCCCGCCGGCCCGGTTGTGGTTGAGCATGCCGAGCAGCGTGAAGATCGAGGCCAGCGCCGCGGTGAACAGGGCGCAGAGCGAAATGCAGACGAGCACCGTGCGGACGTCGACGGCCGGCACGCCGAGCAGCGGGACGCCGACCGCAAACGCGCACGCCAGATACGCCGCCACACAGAGCAGGCTCGCCGCCGTGCAGACGATCAGGTTCGAAAGGTAAATCGCGCTGCGGCTGCTGCCGACGATCAGCTTATTGCGGATCGTCCCATCGCTGTAATCCGTCCCGATGAACAGGCTGATGATGACCGCCGCAAAGCCGCCGACCGCCGGCGCGAACTGAAACAGGTATGCATCCAGCCGGTTCGGCTCAATATCTGTGCCGCCGTCCGCCCACCGGACATTCTGCCCGTGGCCGACGCAGACCATCCAGCACGCGACAAGCGCCATGCAGGCCATGCCGACCCAGAACACCTTGTTTTTCCAAAGCCGCGTGAAATCCGCGGAAAGCAGCTTACGCATCGCGCGCACCTCCCACCAGATTCACATAGTAGCTCTCGAGGCTTTCGTCGCGCTCC
>DSLFC04101__coassemble_698_pt1 | contig 20317 bp, 17 predicted proteins | sample DSLFC04101__metabat2_high_PE_006 | metagenome-assembled genome bin DSLFC04101
CGCCCGCAGAGCAGGCCGTTCTTCGCGTTGCGCTCCTCGACGAGCACGCGCTCCGCGCTGCCGACCATCGCCGCACAGCGCCGCGCAGCGATTTCCTCCTGCACCGCGAGAAGCTCGGAAAACCACTTCGTTTTTTCCTTATACGGCACCGGGTCCTCCATCGCCGCGGCTTTTGTGCCGGGGCGCGGAGAAAAGATAAACGTGAACAGCGAGGTGAACTCCACTTCGCGGATCAGGCTCAGCGTGTCCTGAAACTCCTCGTAGGTCTCCCCGGGAAAGCCGACGATGATGTCGGAGGTCAGGGACAGGTCGGGCATTTTCTCTTTCGCGTAGGCGATCAGCTCGAGGTATTTTTCGCGGTCGTAGCGGCGGTTCATCGCTTTCAGAACGCGGCTGTTGCCGGACTGGCACGGCAGGTGGATGTGGTGGCAGATGTGCCGGCTTTCGGCGATCGTGTCGAACAGCTCGTGCGTCGCATCCTTCGGGTGCGAGGTCATGAAGCGCAGGCGGTAATCGCCGTCGATCGCGTCGATCCGGCGGAGCAGTTCCGAGAAATTGATCCTCTCCTCCAGCCCCTTGCCGTAGGAGTTGACGTTCTGCCCGAGCAGCGTGATCTCCTTGTAGCCCTGCTCGATCAGGCCGCGGCACTCCTCGACGATCGCGTCGGGGTGGCGGCTCTTCTCCCTGCCGCGCACGTACGGGACGATGCAGTACGAGCAGAAATTGTCGCAGCCGTACATGACGGTCACCCAGGCGCGGGACGTGCCGTCGCGCCGGACGGGCAGCCCCTCGACGATCTCCTTCGATTCCTCGCCGCGCAGGAACACGCGCTTCGAGTCCGTGACCGCCGTGTAGATCATCTCCGGCAGGCGGTGGATCACATGCGTGCCGAATACGATGTTGACGAACGGAAACGTCGTGCGGATGCGCTCCGCCACGCGCTCCTGCTCCATCATGCAGCCGCAGACGGCAATGAGCACCGAGGGATTGCGGCGCTTGACGTTTTTCAGCGCGCCGATGTTGCCGTAAACGCGGTCCTCGGCGTGCTCGCGGATCGCGCAGGTGTTGAAGAGGATGAAATCCGCTTCGTTTTCGTCGTCGGTAAAGGCAAAGCCCATTTCAGCGAGCATGCCCTTGATTTTTTCGCCGTCCGCCACGTTCTGCTGGCAGCCGTAGGTGCGCACAAAGGCCTTCGGTTCCGCACCCATCGCGCGCACCTGCATGATCGCGGCGACATCCGCGGCATACAGCTTCTGCTTTTGCAGCTCCGCCGCGGGCATAACTTCCTTATCTTTCAAACGATACTTCTCCTTATACAAAATCAGACATATATTGTAGGATAGCACAAATTCAAAAAAACCGCAAGGTCTTTGCCTGAAATTTAAAATTTGGACAAGATTTTGTATTTACCCGTTCCGTTTTGAGCGCCGCGGCCGCTCTGACACTGCATGCAGATGCAAAGGGCGCTCCCTTTTTGCATGCCCTGCGGCGGATTTTTCGCAGGAGGGATTAACAGGTGAACCGGATTCCGGTATACTTAGTGCAGCTAATTAGTATTACATAGTATAAAAGGAGGACGCCGATGGACGGCAAGCACATGCAGCAGTTCAAGAAGGGCTCGCTGGAAATGGTCCTTCTGTGCCTGATCACCCGGGGCGAAACGTACGGCTATGAGATCATCACCGCGCTGAACGCGCACGGGGCCGCCGTATGGGGTTACGCCAAGGAAGGGACAATCTACCCGATCCTCTACCGGCTGCAGGACGCCGGCCTGATCCGCAGCCGCATCGTACCGGCGGCCGCAAACGGCAGCTCCCGCAAGTACTATGCGCTGACGGACAAAGGGCGCGAAACCCTTTCCGAACTGATTGCTTTCTGGAACGAATACACCGTATGCGTCGATACATTCATCCGGCAATGCCTGCCGAAGGAGGCGGAAAAATGAACGCGAAAGAACAGTATATCCGACAGGTGAAAAAAGCGCTGACCGTGCCGAGGGCGAAAAAGGAAGAGATCCTGCGCGATTTACAGGAGGCCTTCGATTCCGCGCTCGAGCACGGCGAAACCGAACAGGACGTGATCGAACGGCTCGGCTCCCCCACGGAATTTGCCGTGGACATCGAAGACCAGCGCGGCATCAAGCGGAAAAGGCACGGGAAAACGGCGCTGATCTGGGTGCTTGCCCTGCTCTCCGCCGTCCTGTTCACCGCATACGCGGCCTCCCGCATGATGCTGGAAAAGGACGGCGTTTACCTGAGCATCGCGTACAGCGGCGGCACCATGAACCTGATGATTATGCGGGAAACGCTCTGAATCGGAATACAGAACAAAAGAGGAAAAGCAGCCTGGAGCAAGCTGCTTTTCCTCTTTTATGTATACGTTCCTTTACAATCGGCTCTTAGAGCGTGACCTTCGTGCCGCCTGCGCTGCGGATGGAGAGCACGTAGCACGCGCCTGCGCCGAAGACGGCTTCGATCTCCTTCCGGAACTCCGCGAGCATATCGAGCGGGACGTACGCCTGCACCGTGCCGGCAAAGCCGCCGCCGTGCACGCGGTATGCGCCGCGGCCCTCGAGCAGACGCTCGATGAGCGCCAGCGCCAGAGAAAGCCCCTGCTCCTGCGGATTCACGACCGCAAAGACATTCTGCAGATTCGTCGCCGAAGAACGCCCCGACGCGATGACAAGACGCTTGAAGGCTTCAAAGTCGCCAGACTTGAGCGCGCTGACCTCCTCGTCCACGATGCGGTTGTCCTTGAAAAAGTGAATCGCGCGCAGGATGGCCCGATCCCCCACCGTTTTCCGGAGCGACGGGATCGCCGCGTAGAATTTCTCTTCATCGACTTCTCGCAGGACCGAAGCGCCAAGCTCCACCGCAACGGCCTTCATCTCCGCCGGCACCGCCGCGTACTCGCCGGTGAGGTCGGCGTGGTTGCCGCCCGTATCGACGACGCAGAGCGCATAGCCGAATTTGCCGAGGTCGAAATCGATCTTTTCGATCTTCGGTGCGGCTGGGTCGGCAAAGTCCATCGTCGTAAAGCCGCCGACGCTCACCGCCATCTGGTCGAGCAGACCGGACGGCTTGCCGAAGTAGACGTTCTCCGCGTATTTGGAAACCTGCGCCGCCTCGACCGGGTCGATCGCATCATCGTTGTAGAGGTGGGACAGGATCGTCACGACGAGCACCTCGAACGCCGCGGAGCTCGAAAGCCCGGAGCCCTTGAGCACGCGCGAGGCCGTCACGGCGTCAAACCCGCCGACCTTGTAGCCGAGCGCGGAAAGGCGCGCGCAGACGCCGCGGATCAGCGCGGCGGACCGCTCCTTTTCCTCTTCCTTCACGGCGAGGTCCGCCGTATCGACCGTATCCATCGGATAACCGGCGGATTTCAGGCGGATCACGCCGTTGTCGGTCTTTTTCACTGCGGCGATCACATCGAGGTTGACCGCGGCGGCCAGCACCTTGCCGTGGTTGTGGTCGGTGTGGTTGCCGCCGATCTCGGTGCGGCCCGGCGCGCTGAAATATTCGAGCGCATCCGCCGCGCCGAATTCCTCGGCAAAGGCCGTATCCAAAGCGGCATAGCGCGCGCGCTGTGCATCCGCTTCCGCGCCGTAAAGCGTCTTAAAGTCCTGAATCATCGCATATCACCATTCTTTCGTCCGGGCAGGCCCGGAACTCATTTTTTGAACATCTTGACCTTGTGCACCTTCGAGTGGATGAACGGCCGGAACTTCTCCAGCTCCTCGGCCGGCATATCCTCCTTGCGGAAAACCATGGACTTGCCGTTGTCAAAATACATGATGAAGCGCTTGCGGCTCTCGCATACGCCGATCATGTGCTCGTAGCCCACCTTGATGTGGTTGCCGTTTTTCATGTTGATCACGCTGTATGTAAGGAAGGCGAGCGTCGTCTCGGTAAGGTACAGCGTTTTCGGGTTGTTCTTCCTGATCTTGGAGAGCCAGCGCTGGCAGCGGATCACGACGATCAGCGTGATGGCCACATACAGGACGACGAGGCTGAGAATGAAATTGCCCGAGTAGAATCGGCCGTCCACAAACGCAAAGAAAAGCGAAAAGGCGATCGGCCCGAGGATGAACACCGGCAGCACCCACTTGAAGCGCAGCAGCGTCGAATAATAGATGAACGCCCTGTGGTCGTCCTCGCCGATCTGGCTCGTGACGCGGAACTGCTCGACGTCCGGCCCGCGCTGCGCCTCCGGCTTCTTCTGGGGCGCTTTTCCAGTCAGCTCGCGGATATACGCGTCGATGTCCTCGTCGCTGTCCGCCGCAGGCGCCGCCGTTTCCAGCTCTTCCGTGCTTTTGATTTCTTCTGCCATTTTAACCACCATTCCTTATTTTTTGTGCCGGTCGGCGAAGCCGATTGCCGCCTTGCTCGTCGCGGCAAAGGCACAAATCGTGTGTGAAAAAGTATTTTTCACACGAACCACCTGTTCCAGCGCAGGTCTCCGCCTGCGCGCCCTTTCCCTTTTATTCTGTCATCTGAAGCAGGTCCGCTTCGGTCAGGATCTCGATGCCCAGCGTCTGCGCCTTTGTGAGCTTGCTCCCGGCTTCCTCGCCGGCCACGACGTAGGACGTCTTTTTCGAGACGGAGGACGTCACCTTGCCGCCGTTGCGCTCGATCAGCGCCGAAGCCTCGGCCCGCGTGAGCGTCGGCAGCGTGCCGGTCAGAACGAACGTCTTGCCGAGAAGCCGCGTCTCCCCGCCGCCCGCGTCCTCCGCCTGCATGTTCACGCCGGCCGCCCGGAGCCGTTCGACGAGCTCGAGCGCCGAGCGCTTGCGGAAGAAGCTGTAGACCTCCTCGGCCATGATGCCGCCGAAGCCGTCGATCGCCGCGATCGCTTCCACGTCCGCCGCAAGCAGCGCGTCCATCGACTTGAACGTCGAGGCGAGGAGCTTTGCGGCCTTTGCGCCGATGTGCGGGATGCCGAGCGCGAAAAGCAGACGCGAAAGATCGTTCTGCTTCGATTTCTCGATCGCCGCGACAAGGTTCTCCGCGCTCTTTTTGCCGAAGCGGTCGAGCGACTCGAGCTGCTCGGCCGTCAGGCCGTACAGGTCGGCCGGGGACGCGACCGAAAGCGCGCGCACGAGCTGGTCGAGCGCCGCCGGGCCGAGGCCTTCGATGTCCATGGCGTCGCGGGACGCGAAGTGAATCAGATTGCGCAGAAGCTGCGCCGGGCACTGCGGGTTTGTGCAGCGCGCCGCCGCCTCATCCTCGAGCCGCGTTATCTCTTCCCCGCAGGAGGGACAGCGGTCCGGCAGACGGTACGGCTCGGTATCCGGCGGGTTTTCCACCACCGACACGACCTCGGGAATGATCTCACCCGCCTTGCGGATGACGATCTTCGAGCCGATGCGGATGTCCTTTTCCGTGATGAAATCCTGATTGTGCAGCGTCGCGCGGCTGACCGTCGTGCCGGCCAGAAAGACCGGCTCGAACACGCCGGTCGGCGTCAGCACGCCCGTGCGGCCGACTGCGACCTCGATGTCGAGCAGCGTCGTCACCTTTTCCTCCGGCGGGTATTTGTACGCCTCCGCCCAGCGCGGGAATTTCGCGGTGCTGCCGAGCGCTTCGCGCTGTGTGAAGTCGTCCACCTTGACGACCGCGCCGTCGATCGGATACGGGAAGGTGCCGCGCAGGTCGCCGATCTCGCGGATCTTCTCGATGACCGTTTCCATGTCGCCGGTGCGGCAGTAGACCGGGGATACCGGGAAGCCGAGCGCGCGGAGCCGCTCGAGCGCATCGTAATGCGTGCGGACCGTCTCGCCCTCCACGGCCTGGATGTTGAAGACGTAGAGGTCGAGCGTGCGCTGCGCCGTGACTTTCGGGTCCTTCTGCCGCAGGGAGCCGGCCGCCGCGTTGCGCGGGTTCTTAAACGGCTTTTCCTCCAGCAGCTCCTGCCGCTCGCAGAGCGCGCGGAAGCTCTCCTCCGACATGTAGACCTCGCCGCGCACCTCCAGAAACGGGATCGGCTCGGCGAGCGTTTTCGGGACCGAGCGGATCGTGCCGATATTCTGCGTCACGTCCTCGCCCGTCACGCCGTCGCCGCGCGTCGAGCCGCGCGTATACACGCCGTTGACATACTCGAGCGCCACCGAAAGCCCGTCGAACTTCGGCTCGACGACGTAGACCGGGTCTTCGACGACGGCCCGCACGCGGCGGTCGAAGTCGCGCAGCTCCTCCTCCGAAAAGGAGTCGTGCAGGCTCTCCATCGGCACGGTGTGCGTGACAGACGCGAACGTGTTGTACGTCGCGCCGCCCACGCGGTTCGTCGGCGAATCCTCCGTTTTGAGCTCCGGAAAAGCCGCCTCCAGATTTTCGAGGCGGCGGTACAGCATGTCGTATTCGTAGTCGCTGATTTCCGGCGCGTCCTCGGTGTAGTACTTTTTGTTGTGGTATTCGATCTGCTCCCGCAGTGCGGCGAGCTGCTGCTTTGCCTGTTCCTGTGTCATGAATTTTCTCCGTTTTCTGTTCCCGGCTTCCGGCGGCGCCCATGTGCGGCCGAAAGCCGTTTGCGGTTATTGTACCACAAAGCGTGCGGAAATCCAATGCCGAAAACGGGATTCCGCAAAAAAATTCCCCTCAGCCGCCGGAAACCAGACCGGCCGCATAGCGCGGCACCTCGCCCTCCAGCACCGATTCGTAGACCGGATACGCGCTCGTGACCGTCACCACGTCGGTGAACGCGGTCGACGCGCTGTAAAGCTGGGCCGTGACCGTCATCGTCACGGCGTATTTTGTGCGGTTGATGCCGGCGGAGATGAGCGTGCTGTCGAAATCGACCGCGACGGCGCTGTCCACCGCAAAGGTGACCGGGATTTTAAAGCCGCGGCCGTTCAGGAGCGTGAGCCCTGTGAGGTTCCCCACCGGCACCCAGGCCGAGGCCTTGCCGGTCAGCGCTTCCTGCAGGTCGGCCGTCAGCGCGGTTTTCATTGTGCTGAGTCCGTATGTATCGAGTGAAACGAGCGACTCGCCGTCCGCCGCAGGCGTCTGGGACAGGTGCGCCTGCACGGTTTCCGCGATGCGCGCCTGCCCCCAGGCGCTGAGCGCGGCCTGCTGGATCTCCGCCTTGACGGCAGGCAGCCGCATTTCGGCAAAGACGGCGGTCAAAGCGAGGAGCACAAGCAGCACGAGCGCGATGCGCCGGCCCCGCGCCGGGCGGCGTCCCATTCTGAAGCGTCGCATTCGAAATCCCCCCTTCCGACATACCAGTATACGCCGAAAGGGGGAATTTTGTTATTCGTCCATCTGCACGAGGGCGCGCAGCGCGCGCATCATGCACGCTGCGGGCAGGCCGAAGATGTTGTTGTAATCGCCGCAGATCTGCTCGACAAAGAGCGCCGCCGGGCCCTGAATGCCGTAGGCGCCCGCCTTGCCGAACGGCTCGCCGCTCGCAACATAATCGGCGATCTCCCGCTCCGAGAGCGGATAAAACGTTACGTCCGTCGTATGGCAGAAAGCGGTGCGCTTCCCGCGGCAGGCGATGCAGACGCCCGTGTAGACCACATGCGTCCGGCCGGACAGCATGTGCAGGAAACGGCTGGCTTCTGCCGCGTCGCGCGGCTTGCCGAGGATCTCCCCGTCGATCGACGCGACCGTATCCGCCGCAACGACGGCGTCCTCCGCGGCGCATTGCGGCAGGACCGCTTCGAGCTTCCGGCGCGCAAGCTCGAGCACGAGCGCGTCCGGCGAAAGGCCCGTCGCCGTTTCGTCGGCGTCGGAGGCCATCCAGTCGAACGCGATGCCGGCCCGCTCGAGGATCTGCCTGCGGTTGACGGAGGACGACGCCAGAACGATGTGCGGCAGCTTATCCCGCATAGCCGTTCGGATTCTTCGTCTGCCAGCGCCACGAATCGGCGCACATGTCGTCGAGCGTCTTTTTCGCCTTCCAGCCGAGCTCCTCAAAGGCCTTCGTGCTGTCCGCGTAGCACTCCGGGATGTCGCCGGCGCGGCGCGGCTTGATCTCGTACGGGATCGGGCGGCCGACGCACTTTTCAAAGGCGTGGACGATGTCGAGCACGGAGTAGCCGACGCCGGTGCCGAGGTTGTAGATGCGCACGCCGCAGTCCGGCTCCTCAAACTTCTTGAGCGCCGCGACGTGTCCTTCGGCAAGGTCGACCACGTGGATGTAGTCGCGCACGCCGGTGCCGTCCTTCGTCGGGTAATCGTTGCCGAAAACGCCGAGGCACTTGAGCTTGCCGACCGCGACCTGCGTGATATACGGGACGAGATTGTTCGGGATGCCGTTCGGGTCCTCGCCGATCGTACCGCTCTCATGCGCGCCGACCGGGTTGAAGTAGCGCAGGATAATCGGGTTGAAATCCGGATTTGCGTGCGCGTAGTCGAGCAGGATGCGCTCGATCATCAGCTTCGTCGTGCCGTAGGGATTCGTCGTCGAAAGCGGGAAATCCTCGCGGATCGGGACGGACGCCGGGTTGCCGTACACGGTCGCCGAGGAGCTGAAAACGAAGTTCTTGACCTTGAACTCCTCCATCACCTTCAGAAGGCTCAGCGTGGAGACGAGGTTGTTCTCATAGTACCGCAGCGGGATCTGCACCGATTCGCCGACGGCCTTGAGGCCTGCAAAATGGATGACCGCAAAGATCTCGTCCTCCGCGAAGATCCGGCGCAGCGCCTCCGCGTCGCAGACGTCCGCTTTGAAGAACTTCACTTTTTTGCCGCTGAGCGTCTCGATGCGGTCCACAACGAGCGCCTTGCTGTTGACGAGATTGTCGACGATCGTCACGTCGTATCCCTTTTCGAGCAGCGAGATGCAGGTGTGGCTGCCGATGTAGCCTGTGCCGCCTGTAACCAGAATTCTCATACTATTCCATCCTTTCCCGTTTGAAACCGGATTTTACCTGTTTCGATTATACACGCTTTCCGGCGTTTTGTACAGGCCCGGACATCTGCATTTTGATGCAAATTCATTGTGCTTTTGTTGCCTCTTTTTTGCTGGCGTTCTTTTTTCTCCGCCTGCAATAACGCGCGCAAAACTGCGCATACTCAAAAAGACGGCCTGTGAAACGCCGCGCAAGACCGTTTTTCTGCGCACGCAGCGTATACAGAAAATAAGCGCGATCGTTTCAGGCGCTGCACTGCACAGACAGAAATCAAGGAAGGATACACGATCAAGATGAAGAAAAACAGCCTGATTTTCATTCTCGGAAGCTGCGCCTATCCGACGCTCGAGGTGCTCTGGCGCGGCTACACGCACTCCTCCATGGCGCTGGCGGGCGGTGTGTGCATGGTCCTCATTAACCGCATCTGCTGCGAACGAATGGAAAAAAAGAGCCTTGCCGCAAAATGCGCGGCCGGCTCTTTGATCATTACCGGTGTTGAATTTGTGCTCGGCATCGTTGTAAACCGGATCCTGCACCTGCATGTGTGGGATTACTCCTCCATGCCGATGAACATCCTCGGCCAGATCTGCATCCCGTTTTCCGCCATCTGGTTCTTCCTCACGATTCCCGCGACGGCGCTCTGCAAGCTCTGCGGCAAAGCGGCGGATCACATTTTCCTGCCCGGAAAGCGGAACGCCGCAAAGCGCGTCACGGCGCCCTGAGCCATGTTCCGGCCCCGGTGCGCGGCGCGCCCTGTATTGTCCGGCGCTGTAAGCGGCTGAAATTTTTCAGCGCGCGGTGCCGGCGGCTACATAATGAAGCCGCATCGGGGCGGAATCCGGCTTTCCCGCGGCCGGCGACTTAAAGCCCCAGCAGCTTTGCCCGCTTCTCCTGCGCGCGCTGACGGCGGCGCGCCGTTTCCTCCTGGTCGATTTCGAGCGTGCCGTCGTCCGTGATCACAAGCACGTCGCCGGCCTTCGTCCCCTGCGGGAGCTCGCCGAGCTCGATGGCGAAAAAGTTTTTGTCCTTATCCGCACAGATTGCGTAAATACCGTCGAAACGGTCGATGACGATTTTCTTCATTTTCTGTTCTCTCCTTACGGCTCCGCGCACGCGGCGGACCGCCCGTTTTCTGTTATGACTGAGATTTTTCCGTCCGCTGCGGAGAAGACGACGGCGCCGTCCGTATCGGTCCGGAAGATTTCGGCGCCCGCCGTGTGCAGCCGCTGCAGGACCGTGTTGCGCGGGAGCATACTGCGGTCCTCCCCGCTCGAGATGACCGCATACCGGGGCTGAACGGCCTCCAGCAGCGCGGCCGAAGTCGAGGTATCGCTGCCGTGGTGCGCGACTTTCAGAACGTCCGCGCGGAGCGCTGCGCCGCCCGCGAGCAGGTCGCGCTCGGCCTGCGCCTCCATATCGCCGCAGAACAGCATGGTAAAGCCGTCGTACTGCAGCCGGAACACGGTCGAGTCGTTGTTGGACTCCGCGTAATCCTGCAGCGGACCGAGCACTTCAAAGGTCATGGCGCCGTATGCGCACCTTTCCCCGACCGCAGCCCGGCGCAGCGGCACGGCCTGCGGCAGCGCCGTCATCCCGGAGATGCTTTCGCCCACCGGGGATTCGACAACCGCATCGGCCGGCACCGTTTGCAGGACGGCCGGAAGGCCGCCGCAGTGATCGTCGTCCGGATGCGAGATCCAGACCGCGTCGAGCCGGTCGATCCCGCGCGCCGCCAGATAGCGCAGAACGTCTTCCGCCGCCTCCGCGGTACCGCAGTCGACGAGCACGTTCGCATCCGGGCTTTCGAGCAGAATCGCGTCTGCCTTGCCGACGTCGATCACGTGGACGTGCAGGGCGTCCTCCGGCAGAGATGCGGTAAGATGCGCAAGCCCGGCCGCGCGCATCAGCGCCGCCCACATCGCTTTTCCCGGCGGCGTATAGCCGAACACAAGCACCGCGGCCGCCGCAGCGATACATGCGACACGCAGGCGCTTCTTTCGGTTCGGCCGTTTGTCTTCCGGCCGGCTCATCCTGCGTCCGCGTCCGACTTCTGCATGTTGCGCTCCAGCCACTGCGCGTAGGTGATCAGCACCTGCCGCGGCTTCGAGCCCTCGTGCGGGCCGACGATGCCCAGCTGCTCCATCTCGTCGATGAGTCGGCCGGCGCGCGCATAGCCGAGGCGCAGGCGGCGCTGCAGGAGCGAAGTGGAAGCCTGTCCCGCCTCCACAACGCACTTGATCGCCTCGTTCAGCATCGGGTCATCGCCCGATTCGTCGTCCGCACCGTCCATGCCGCCGGACTTGCCGCCCTCCGCAACCGCGTTGCGCTCGATCTCCTCGGCCACGCTGTCGTCGTACACGACGGCTTTCGAGTTGCGGACGAAGTCGACGACGGATTCGATCTCGCTGTCGCTGACGAAGCAGCCCTGGATGCGCAGCGGCTTCTGTGCGCCGACCGGCGAAAACAGCATATCGCCCTGTCCGAGCAGCTTTTCCGCGCCGGCGCTGTCGAGAATCGTGCGCGAGTCGATCGCCGAGGACACCGCGAACGCGATGCGGCTCGGGATGTTCGCCTTGATCAGGCCGGTCACAACATCGACGGACGGGCGCTGCGTCGCGACGACGAGGTGCATGCCCGCGGCGCGCGCCATCTGCGCGAGGCGGCAGATCGCGTCCTCCACCTCGTTCGGCGCAGCCATCATCAGGTCGGAAAGCTCGTCGATGATGATGACGATCTGCGGCATCTTGTGCATCGGCTGGCCGTTTTCATCCTGGTAGCCGTTCGCCTCGGCGAGGGCGTTATAGCCCTTGAGGTCGCGCACGTTGTTCTCCGCAAAGATCTTGTAGCGCTTGAGCATCTCCGTGACGGCCCAGTTCAGCGCGCCGGCCGCCTTGCGCGGATCGGTCACGACCGGGACGAGCAGGTGCGGGATGCCGTTGTAGATGCCGAGCTCGACGACCTTCGGGTCGATCATCAGAAAGCGCACGTCGTCCGGGCCGGACTTGTACAGCAGGCTGACGATCAGCGAGTTGATGCAGACCGACTTGCCCGAGCCGGTCGTGCCGGCAATCAGCACGTGCGGCATTTTGGCAAGGTCCGCGACCGTGACCTGACCGGCGATGTCGCGGCCGAGCGCCACGGTGAGGTGGCTTTTCGAGGTCGCGAAGCTGTTGGATTCGATCAGCTCGCGCATGCGCACGATGCTCTTCGTCTTGTTCGGCACCTCGATGCCGACCGCCGCCTTGCCCGGAATCGGCGCTTCGATGCGCACGCCGGTCGCGGCGAGGTTCATGGCGAGGTCGTCGGCGAGATTCGTGATCTTGCTGATCTTGACGCCCGCCGCCGGCTGCAGCTCGTAGCGCGTGACCGCCGGGCCGCGGCAGATGTCGAGGATCTTCGTCTGCACGCCGAAGCTCTTGAGCGTCTCGACGAGCATCTTGCCGTTCGTCTGCAGCTCCTCGGTTTCGAGGTTCGCGTCCACCTTTTTGCTCGAGGCGAGCATCGTGACCGGCGGGAAGCAGTAGCTGCTTTCCTCGACGGCCTGCGCGCCCTTGAGCGGCTGCGTCTCGCGCTTCTCCGCCTCCATCTTTTTGCGCATCGATTCGGCCACCGCGCGCTCGGCCTCCGCCGCTGTTTCGGGATTCTGTGCCGCGTGGTCCGCGACCGTGACCGGCGCGACGGGCTGCGCCGCTGCGGTTGCAGCCTGCGTCGGCGGGATCGTCTCCGCCTCAACGACCTCATGCGCGACCGGCGCATGATTTTCCGGTGCGGCCGACTCCGCCGCATTTTCCGGCTGCGCCTCCACCTGCGGCACGCCGAAGTCGGGCACCTGCCGGTTCGCGTCGAAAAGCTTTTCGACCGGATAAGCCGCAGGCTGCTCGACCTCCGACTCCTGAATGACGACCGGGTCGTGGTCCGGCTCCGTCTGCTTGATGCCGAAGACCTTTTCCAGATTCTCGAGCTGCGGGCTCTTGCCCTTTTTCTTCTTTTTGCCGCCCGCCGCGCTTTCTGCTTCCTCCGGAATCGAACGCACCGGGTGCTGCGGCATCACCGCGCCGAGCGGTATGTCGATGCTGCTTTCGCGGTTTTCCTCCAGCAGCCTGCGCTCCTCACGCCGGCGCTGCGCGACGTCGTGGATCTTCACGGCCGGCCGCGACATTGCGCGGAACAGCGTGGCGAGCGACGTGCCCGTCAGCAGCATGACCGCGCCGACGAGCAGGATCACGATCAGGATGCGCGCGCCGACGACGCCGACGGCAGAGGCCAGCGGCGCGCCGAGCATTCCGCCGACCAGTCCCGCGCCGCCGGATTCCACGCCGCGCGTGTAAAGATAGCCGATCGTCTCAAAAAATCCCATGCCCTCCGGCAGCGCGGCGTTGCCGAAAAGATGCACCGCCGCGCACCAGAAGAACAAAATCAGGCATACGAAGACCATCCGCGCCCCGCGGTACAGCCCGGTCTTCTCGAACGCCTTCGTCACCGCGACGTAAAGCATCAGGACCGCGAGGATCAGCGCCCAGTCGCCGAAAAGCCCGCGCAGCACGTTATGTATGAAAAGCCAGATATTTTCGCCGGGAATCAGCACAAGGCACGCGGCGAGAATCGCCCCGAGAAACCAGAAAATCGCGCTGCGCTGGTTGCGCTGGCGGATCTGCTCGATCTGCGCGGCCTGCTGCTTTGCTTTCGCCGTATTCGATTTTGAACGCGGCGCCGCCTTGCTCTGCGCGCTCTTTTTCGCCGCAGGACGTCCGCTCTTTTTTTGTGTGCTTTGCTTTTTACCCGCCAAAATAGTCCTCCAAAACGCCTATGGGTTGACCCGCCCTTAGAGCGGCAGCCCGTTGAAAAGATTCTTTCCGCCGATCGCCTCAATCGCCGCGACGATCAACGTCGCAACGCCGAGGATCAGCGTGTAATACGCAAAAATCTGCAGCTTATTCGTCGTCACGATCCACTTTAAAAGCTTGATCGCGAGGAAGCCGACGATGGCCGCCGTGACAACGCCCGCAATCATCACGCCGACGCCGATGTCCGCAGGCTGTCCCGCCACATCCGAAATGGTCAGCACAGCCGCCGCGAGAATCGACGGAATGCCGAGCACGAACGAATAGTCGAGCGCCGTCTGCTGGTTGATGCCGCGCATCAGGCCGGTCGCAAGCGTGGAGCCCGAACGGGAAAGGCCCGGGAACAGCGCCGCCGCGCACTGCGTCACGCCGATGCAGACGGCGTCCACCGTGTGGATCTTCCGGCGGCCGCGGATCTCGGAAACCTTGCCGTCACGGCTCACGTGCCGGTGCGGCTTTGTTTTCTTCATCGCGCGGATGCCGAGGAACAGCATGGCGCTCGTCATCAGGAAGGCGAGGCCTTCGATCCAGATCGTCGTATCCTTCGACCAGAGCTCCGAAACGTCCTTGAGCTGCATGCCCGTGCCCGGCACCGGCAGGAACAGGAGGAACAGCGGGAGCAGGCCGATGATGAGCATCATCAGAAGCCGGCGGTCGTGGTCCATTTCCTTCCACTTGAAGCGCCCGTGCACAAGGTCGGCGATCAGACTGAAAAACGCTTTGATCAGCCGCCAGATGAGCTTGTAGTAGACCGCGAACACCGCGATCAGCGTGCCGAGGTGCAGCAGGATGTCGAACAGCAGGCTGTCGAGCTGCACGCCGAGAATGTGCTGCGAGAGCGCGAGATGGCCGCTGCTGGAAACCGGCAGAAACTCCGTTGCGCCCTGCACGATTCCCTGAATGATTGCTTCCCAGATAGACATTATGTAGAATCTCCTTTACAGTTTTTTCTCCCTCAGTATTCCCCGGTATGTAAAACGGCCGAACGGCCGTTTTCGGGCAGACTTCACTTTTTCTTGCCGCGCCCCGACTCGCTGCGGCGCTTTTTCTTTTCCGCCGCGATCATCGCGTCGAGGCAGTCCATCGCCTCGTGCAGGTTGCCGAGCGTGTCGATGAGCCCTTCGGCGACGGCCTCGTCGCCGTCCAGCACGGTGCCCACATCCATCACGAGCTCCTGCGTGTTCATCGCAAGCTGCATAAAGCGCTCGTGCGAGATGTGCGAATTGGCCGTGACGAAATTCGTGATGCGGTCCTGCATGCGCTGGAAGTATTCGAGCGTCTGCGGCACGCCGAGCAGCAGCCCGTTCATGCGCACGGGGTGGATCGTCATCGAGGCCGACGGGGCGATGAACGAATGCTTCGCCGCGACGGCCAGCGGCACGCCGATCGAGTGGCCGCCGCCGAGCACGAGCGAAACGGTCGGCTTTTTCATCCCGGCCACAAGCTCCGCGATGGCGAGCCCTGCCTCCACGTCGCCGCCCACCGTGTTGAGGATCATCAGAAGACCGTCGATCTCCGGGTCCTCCTCCACGGCGACAATCTGCGGGATCACGTGCTCGTACTTCGTCGTCTTATTCTGCGACGGCGCGATGTAATGCCCTTCGATCTGCCCGATGATCGTCAGGCACTGAACGGTATGCCTGCGGTTTTTCGCGATGACCGACCCGCTTTCGCGGATCTGCTTCTGGCGCTCCTCCTCTTCGTCGACCGTATCCGTCTCAACGTCGTCGATCGAGTAGAGCGCCTGCTTTTTCGTATTCTTCATGCATTACAGCTCCTTGATTTTGATACGCATAGTTTGAGGAGAAAACGCAGAATCATACGCCGCAGCTGCATTTGCCGGCAAGGTGCAGATTTACACGCGTACCATTATATCACTTCCCCGCGCAAACCGCAAGGATAATCTGGGAGATTTTGCAGGCGACGCCGACGCGCATGCAGCGCTTTTCCGGCGAAGCGCCGGCTGTACCGGGAGATATCCGGGCTGTTTCGCCTTTTTTCGAACCTGCCGCCGCAAATTTTGCAAGGCATTCTCAGAATCCTGCAAAAATTATCGATTTTGCATTGACATTTCCGTATAAATAGTAGATAATAACAGAAGATTCTATCCGAAGGAGAGATCGAAATGGGACTGACTATTGCACAGAAGATCATCAAGGCGCACATGCTGAGCGGCGAAATGACGCCCGGCGCAGATGTGGGCCTGCGCATTGACCAGACGCTGACGCAGGACGCCACCGGCACGATGGCGTACCTCGAATTTGAAGCCATGGGCGTGCCGCGCGTCAAAACCGAGCGCAGCGTGGCGTACATCGACCACAACACGCTGCAGACCGGCTTTGAGAACGCCGACGACCACCGCTATATCCAGACCGTTGCGAAGAAGCACGGCATCTATTTCTCCCGCCCGGGCAACGGCATCTGCCACCAGGTGCATCTCGAGCGCTTCGGCATCCCGGGCAAGACGCTGATCGGCTCGGACAGCCACACCCCGACGGGCGGCGGCATCGGCATGCTCGCCTTCGGCGCGGGCGGCCTTGACGTCGCGGTCGCCATGGGCGGCGGCGAGTACCACATCACGATGCCGACGATGACGAAGATCGTGCTCACCGGCGCGCTCTCCCCGTGGGTCTCCGCGAAGGACATCATCCTCGAGGTGCTGCGCCGCATGAGCGTCAAGGGCGGCGTCGGCAAGATCATCGAGTACGGCGGTCCCGGCATCCACACGCTGACGGTCCCCGAGCGCGCGACGATCACCAACATGGGCACCGAGCTCGGCGCGACGACCTCCATCTTCCCCTCCGACGACATCACGCTCGAATTCCTCAAGGCACAGGGCCGCGAAGCGGACTGGCAGGCGCTCGCCTCCGATGAAGACGCCGTTTACGACGAGGTCATCGAGATCGACCTCTCGGCGCTCGAGCCGCTCGCCGCATGCCCGCACAGCCCGGACGCCGTGAAGCCCGTTTCCGCGCTTGCCGACATCAAGGTGGATCAGGTCTGCATCGGCTCCTGCACGAACTCCTCGTATCTCGACCTGATGCGCGTGGCCGCGATCCTCAAGGGCAAGACCGTGCACCCCACAGTCAGCCTGTCGATCGCCCCGGGCTCCAAGCAGGTTTACAATATGCTCGCGAAAAACGGCGCGCTCGCCGACATCATCGCAAGCGGCGCGCGCGTGCTCGAGTGCGCCTGCGGCCCCTGCATCGGCATGGGCCAGTCGCCGAACTCCGGCGGCGTTTCCCTGCGCACCTTCAACCGCAACTTTGAGGGCCGCAGCGGCACGGCGGACGGACAGGTCTACCTCGTCAGCCCGGAGACGGCGGCGGCTTCTGCGCTCACCGGCATGTTCACCGATCCCCGCACGCTCGGCGCATGGGAGAAGATCGAAATGCCGCAGAGCTTCCTCATCAACGACAACATGATCGTCGAGCCTGCGCCGGATTACCTCTCCGAGACGGTCGAGGTTCTGCGCGGCCCGAACATCAAGCCGTTCCCGGTATCCGCTCCGCTCCCGGAGAGCATCACGACGAAGGCGATCCTCAAGGTCGGCGACAACATCACGACCGACCACATCATGCCGGCCGGCGCGAAGATCCTCCCCTACCGCTCGAACATCCCGTACCTCTCGAACTTCTGCTTTGCGGTCTGCGACAAGACGTTCCCGGACCGCTGCAAGGCGGAGGGCGGCGGCATCATCATCGGCGGCTCCAACTACGGACAGGGCTCCTCGCGCGAGCACGCCGCACTCGTGCCGCTCTACCTCGGCATCAAGGCGGTCGTCGCCAAGTCCTACGCGCGCATCCACTGCGCGAACCTCGCGAACGCCGGCATCCTCGCCCTGCGCTTCAAGGATGAGGCCGACTACGACCGCATCGACCAGATGGACGTGCTCTCCCTGCCGGACATCCGCAGCGCGATCCAGAACAAGACGCCGATCATCCTGCGCGACGAGACGAAGGGCATCGAGATGGAGGTCGTCCCGATGATGACCGACCGCGAGCGCGCGATGGTCGTCGAGGGCGGCCTGCTGAACTACACGAAGTCCCTTTCCAAATAAACGAGAGAAAAGGAGCATGAACGATGGCTGATTTCAAGAAAATTCCCATGACTACGCCGCTCGTCGAGATGGACGGCGACGAGATGACCCGCATCATCTGGAAGATGATCAAGGATATTCTCCTGACCCCGTATATCGACCTGAAGACCGAATACTACGACCTCGGCCTCGAGCACCGCGACGCAACGAACGACCAGGTCACGGTCGATTCCGCCGAAGCGACGAAGAAATACGGCGTTGCTGTAAAGTGCGCTACCATTACGCCAAACGCCGCACGTGTAAAGGAGTACAACTTGAAGGAGATGTGGAAATCTCCGAACGGCACGATCCGCGCCATTCTCGACGGCACGGTGTTCCGCGCGCCGATCCTCGTCAAGGGCATCACGCCGTTTATCCCAAACTGGACGAAGCCGATCACGATCGCCCGTCACGCCTACGGCGACGTGTACAAGAACACGGAAATGTCCGTGCCGGCCGGCGCAAAGGCCGAGCTCGTCGTCACGAAGGCGGACGGCACGGAGGAGCGCCGCACGATCCACGACTTCCAGACCCCCGGCATCATCCAGGGCGTGCACAACACGGACAAGAGCATCGCGAGCTTTGCGCGCGCCTGCTTCAACTACGCGCTCAGCACGAAGCAGGACCTCTGGTTCGCAACGAAGGACACGATCTCCAAAACGTACGACCACCGCTTCAAGGACATTTTCCAGGAAATATTCGACGCGGAGTACAAGGAGAAATTCGAAGCGCTCGGCATCGAGTACTTCTACACGCTGATCGACGACGCCGTCGCGCGCGTCATCCGCAGTGAAGGCGGCTACATCTGGGCCTGCAAGAACTATGACGGCGACGTGATGAGCGACATGGTTGCCACCGCGTACGGCAGTCTCGCGATGATGACCTCGGTGCTCGTCTCCCCCGACGGCATCTACGAATACGAGGCGGCGCACGGCACCGTGCAGCGCCACTACTACAAGCACCTGAAGGGTGAAAAGACCTCGACCAACTCGATGGCCACGCTCTTTGCATGGACCGGCGCGCTGCGCAAGCGCGGTGAGCTCGACCACATCGACGCGCTCGTCGATTTTGCGGACAAGCTCGAGAAGGCGTCGATCCAGACGATCGAGGACGGCGTGATGACCGGCGACCTCGCTTCGATGTCGACGCTGGAGAATATTACGAAAGTCAATACGGAGGAATTCCTGCTCGCGATTCGCGACAGACTGGAAAAGCTGCTCTGATTGCTGCATTTTGCCGCCGGCTGCGCCTTTGCCGGCGGCTTTTTTGTTTATATTTGCGCCTTGCGCCATATTGTTCAGCATGTTATAATTTTAACAGATACAATAATAATTTTTAATCTGTTTTTTAAATGGGAAGGGCTGATTGTTATGCAAAAGAAACCGTATATTTCCATGTCCGTGATCCGCCGTCTTCCCCGCTACTACCGTTTTCTGAAGGACTTGGACCGGCGCGGCATCCTGCGCGTATCCTCCAGAGAGCTCTCTGAAAAGCTGGGCCTGACAGCTTCGCAGGTCCGCCAGGACTTCAACTGCTTCGGCGGCTACGGCCAGCAGGGCTACGGCTACGCTGTGCGGCAGCTGCGCGAGGAAATCGGCAATATTCTCGGTCTGGACCGCGCGCACAAATGCATTTTGCTCGGCGCCGGCAATCTGGGCCGGGCGATCGCGACCCACATCACAAACAATTTTGCGGGCTTTGAGCTGATCGGCATCTTCGACAGCAGCGAAGCCGTGATCGGCCAGGAGCTTGCCGGTCTGACCATTCTGCCGGCCGATACGCTCGAATCGTTCTGCACCGATGAAAAACCGGTTATGGCGATCCTCTGCATCCCCCGTGCCGCGGTGGAAAGCGCCGTCGACAAGCTTTACGCGCTGGGCATCCGGAATTACTGGAATTTCAGCTCCTATGACATTGCCCTGCACCACAAGGATGCCGTCGTCGAGACCGTGCATCTGAGCGACAGCATGATGACGCTCTGCTACCGCGTTTCCGAGCAGCAGACAAAATCCTGAAACTTTTTCAAGAAAACTTCAAAAAATGGATTGACAAATGCGTTCCGCGATGCTATAATAATCAAGCCGTCGAACGAAAGAGCTTGACGGGAAATAAATGCAGGTATGGCGGAATTGGCAGACGCGTATGGTTCAGGTCCATATGAATGCAAGTTCATGCAGGTTCAAGTCCTGTTACCTGCACCAAATGAAAACCCAGTATTTAGGCTGAAAACGGCTTGGATACTGGGTTTTTCGCATCTTTACGCGCTATTTTCAGTATCCCAAAAATGTTTAAAATCGCCTCAAAAACCGCTAAATTTTGCATCATGCAGCACGAAATACAACACGAAAGCCCATGTGCAACGCACAGGGCCTCTGTTTTCTTTTTTGCAGAAAAATCTGCTGTCTGTAAATCGTAAACTGCGAATCCTTTACTATCTTTTTTATGCAGCCATAAAAGATTCCGGTGCAAGAATTCTGTAGTTTTAAAGCTTTTCGGGGAAGTCGGACGTCCTGACTCTTCAAAAGCTAATTCCCTTCGAAT
>DSLFC04101__coassemble_707_pt1 | contig 20156 bp, 18 predicted proteins | sample DSLFC04101__metabat2_high_PE_006 | metagenome-assembled genome bin DSLFC04101
TCCGTGCACTCGCCCTGGAAGTTCGCGCGCAGGTCCGCGAGGATGTCCTCGCTGACGCCCTGTGCAACGCCGACGACATGCTCAGCCGCCCAGCTCATTTCCTCGTCCTGCTTCTGGAACTTCGAAGCCGGCGCCTTGCAGACCGGGCAGAACTCGGGAGCCGCGTCGCCCTCATAAACGTAACCACATACCGTACATACAAACTTTGCCATTTTTAAGTCCTCCAATACATATTTTTTATTTGGCGGTCATTCCGCCTTGTTTTGACAATCGGGACAGAGTCCGTTGAAAAGTATGTCCTCGCTTTCAATCGAGAAGCTGTACTTTTCCTCGAGCCCGGCCACGGTTTCTTCCCCGACAAGCGGCTCGAAAATATCGAGCACACGGCCGCATGCACTGCAGACAAAGTGACTGTGCCTGGAAACGTCCGCATCGAAATGCTCCTGCCCGTTGATCACGCCGACGCGGCGGATCTTCCCGGACTCGCAAAACTTTTTGAGATTGCGGTAAACCGTACCGAGGCTCAGGTCGGGATATACGGGCTTGAGCGCCTCGTAGACCCACTCTGCCGTCGGGTGCACTTTTGTGTCGCACACCGTCTGATAAATCGCTTCTCTTTTGCGGCTGAAGTTTTCACGCACGGCCATCCTTTCACCTCCTGCATCTGCCGTTCTCCGTCTTGTTGAGGCTATTATAACACAGGCCTGCGCCTTTGTAAATAGGAATAATTATTATTTTTGTTTTCTTTTTGTAAACAATTTGTGAACAGCCGGATTGTCCCCGCTTCTAGCGCGTGCGCCGGACGCATACGTATGCGCAGGAGGTGTCCGTATGCTGTGGGGAATTTTTGAATACATCTCGTCTCTTCTCTTTTTCTTCCTGCACGTCACGAGCAGCGGGTCGTTCCCGAAAGCCCTCACGAAAGCCGAGGAGGCGCGCTGCCTCGAGCGCATGGCGGCCGGCGACAAAGCGGCGCGGCAGAAGCTGATCGAGCACAACCTGCGGCTCGTGGCGCACATCGCGAAAAAGTACTTCACCGATGAAAACGACCGCGACGACCTCGTCTCGATCGGCACGATCGGCCTGATCAAGGCGGTCGACAGCTTCCGGCCCGACCGCGGCATCCGCCTGTCGAGCTACGCCTCCCGGTGCATCGAAAACGAGATCCTGATGTTCTTCCGCGGCGCGAAAAAGACGGCGCAGAACATCTCGCTGAACGAGCCGATCGACACGGACAAGGACGGCAACACGCTGACGTTGCTCGACACGATGTCGACCGACGACAATATTCTGGAGGACATCGACCTGCGCATGAAGACGCGCCGGCTGTACGACGTGCTCGGGCGCGTGCTTTCGCCGCGCGAAAGGGAGATCATCGTGCTGCGCTACGGCCTTTCGGGCCAGCGCCCGCTCGTGCAGCGCGAGGTCGCCAAGCGGCTGCACATCTCGCGCAGCTACATCTCGCGGCTCGAGAAGCGGGCGCTCGAAAAGCTGCGCGCCCAGTTCGGCGACACGGATTACTTTTCGAGATAGCGCCGAATCTCCTCGAGGAAAACCTGTCCGTAGCGCGCGGCCTTGCGCTCGCCGACGCCGGAGACCTTCAGAAATTCCTGCTCTGTCTGCGGCTTTCTGGCGCACATGTCGCGCAGCGCGGCGTCCGTAAAGACGACGTAGGCCGGCACGCCGGCCGTCGCCGCAAGCTTGCCGCGCAGCTTTTTGAGCAGGCCGAACAGCTCCATATCCGGCTCCGCCTCCCCGGCCTGCGCAGCCTTCGGCTTCTCGGGCGCGACCGGGACGCGCATCTCGAATTTCCGCTCGCCGAGCAGGATCCCGCGCGCCGCCGGGGCGAGCCGCAGACTCGGGTACTGCCCCTCAGTCTGGACCAGCACGCCCTGCACGAGCAGCGCGTCGAGCAGGCGGCGCACCTCCCAGTCCTTCCTGTCGCGCATCAGGCCGTAGGTGGACTGCTTTTCGAGGCCCGCGCGCAGGATCTTTTCGCTCTCGCTGCCGCGCAGGATGTCGGAGATCATGCCGCGGCCGAAGCGCTGGCCGGTCCGCGCCACACAGGAAAGCACCTGCTGCGCCGGGACGCTCGCGTCCACCACGGCGGAGCCCGCGGCGCAGCTCGAGCAGTTGCCGCAGTATTCCGCCGTCTGCTCGCCGAAATACCGCAGGATGAACGCGCGCAGGCAGTCGGTCGTCGTGCAGTAGAACGTCATCTGCCGCAGGCGCTCGTATTCGCGCTTCTGCACCGCCTCCTGCGTCTCCGCGTCCAGCTCGGGGTTCGGCTCGCTGTTTTCAATCAGAAAGCGGTTCGTGCGCACGTCCTGCGGGCTGTACAGCAAAATGCAGTCGGCGGGGCTGCCGTCGCGCCCGGCGCGGCCCGCCTCCTGATAATAGCTTTCGATGTTTTTCGGCATGTTGTAGTGGATGACGAACGACACGTTCGACTTGTCGATGCCCATGCCGAACGCATTCGTCGCGACCATCACGCTTTTGCGGTCGAACACGAAGTCCTCCTGATTCCGGCGGCGCTCCGCCTCCGAAAGCCCGGCGTGGTAGCGCGTGGCCGAAAAGCCCTTGTCGCGCAGGAGCGCTTCGACCTCCTCGACGGCCTTGCGCGTCGCGCAGTAGACGATGCCGCACCGGTCGCGCCGCGCTTCGAGCAGCTCGAGCAGCGCGAGCGGCTTGCTGTGCGGCGTCTGCACGCCGAAATAGAGGTTCGGCCGGTCAAAGCCGGTCGTGACACAGACCGGGTCCTGCAGTGCGAGCAGCGACGCCATGTCGGCGCGCACCGCCTTCGTCGCGGTCGCCGTGAAGGCGCCGACGACGGGCCGCGACCCGAGGGATTCGACGAACGCCGCGATCCGCAGATAGTCCGGCCGGAAATCCTGCCCCCACTGCGAGACGCAGTGCGCCTCGTCGACGGCGACGAGCGAAATCGGCAGCTTTTCGCAGACAGAGCGGAACCCCTCCGTCGAGAGGCGCTCCGGCGCGACATAGACGATTTTGTACGCGCCCTCCTCCATGTTCCGCAGCGCGCGGGCGTACTGCGCGGGCGTCAGCGTGCTGTTCAGGTACGCGGCGCGCACACCGGCCTGCGTCAGCGATTCGACCTGGTCCTGCATCAGGGAGATCAGCGGCGAGATCACGAGCGTGACGCCCGGCAGCAGCAGCGCCGGGATCTGGTAGCAGATCGACTTGCCCGCGCCGGTCGGCATCACGCAGAGCGCATCGCGGCCGGCGAGCAGCGCATCGACGATCGTCTCCTGCCCGTTCCGAAACGCCGTGTAGCCGAAATACCGGCGCAGCACCTCGCATTTCTTCTCAGCGGTTTCCCTGTTTTCCAAATCCATCTCTCCACCTGCGGCTTCTGCCCGGCAGAAGCCTTTTCCTTTCTCTTGCGCAATACTCTGCACGCGCCGCCTTCGGCGCTCTGCCGCATCCGCGCAGCTTCAAATCCGGCCGCCGGCAGGGTGCACCCTTTTCGGCGGCCCTTCGAAAAAATACCCGCACAGGCGGCTGCCCGGGCGGGTATTCTGTATTTCTATTGTTCATTCCAGCTTTTCGATGTCGAGCATCTGCCAGCTCGCCTCCACCTCGTTCCAGGCAAGGCCGCACCCCGCATATTCCGCCTCGCCGCGCTGGTTGTCGAACGGGTCGATGCGCAGCTGCGTTTTCGGCGGGTCGAACGCCGCCTGCAGCGCGCTGTTCGCCACCATGCGGAATGGGTCGAGGTTGCCGAAGTAAAACGCATGGCGTTCTTCGTTTCCGGCGCGCCACGCGCTGCCGCCGAACGAGCAGTCGGCAAACAGCCAGCCGTACGGCGCAACGTAAAACTGCGCCCAGTCATGGCACCCCTGCGCGTACGGCGTCACGAACAGGCCGGACTGCCACCGTGCCGGGATGCCGGCGCAGCGGCAGAGCGTGATGAACAGCAGCGCCTGCACGCCGCAGTCGCCCCGCAGGCCCGCGGCGTAGTAATCGGGGATGCTGTCCGGCAGCGTGAAATACTCGCGCATATAGGCGTACGTGCCGACGGTCGTGCAGTAGTCGTAGAACCGGCGCGCCCGGCGCAGCGGGTTTGTCTCGCCGGCCGAAAGCTCCGCGCAGAGCGTGCGGACAAGCGGCGTAAACCGGATGTGCGGCCAAAGCTCCTCGGTGTTGAAATCCGGCTGGACCGGATCGACCGCCGCGTCGTCGAGCGCGTTGTACCGCACGGACGAAACGTAGCGGTACTCGACCCAGAACGTCTCGTTCTTCTCGAACGCGCCCGAAAACGATACCGTGCGCGCAGGCGCATCGGGCTCTGCAAGGCGCAGCACCGGGTGCGAGGTAGCGAGAACTTCGATGTCGCGCATATTCTCCGCCGCCTTCGGCACCGGCAGGTGGACGAGCACCGGCTCGCCCGGCCGGAACGATGCGTCGGCGATCCGGAACGACGCGCGCATGTGGATGCGCCACGCGGCGCCGCCGCTGCGCTTCATGTCGGCCATATTCCGGTCGAGAAGCTGCTGCTCCTCGCGTTCCGCGCGCGGCGGCTTTCCCGCCCGGGCGGCAATGTCCGGGTCCACCGTCAGCAGCGTCTCGTAAAACCGGCGGGCGTACACCGTCTCGCCCTTTATATAGATCCAGTCGACGCGCCCGTCGTCGCGCAGCGCGTCGAGCTCCTCGGCTGTAAAGTCCGGGATCTCCTTCTGTACAAGCCGGACGGCCTCGTCCTGCGTGTAAACGTAGTCGAGCGGCAGCTTCTGCAACACGGCGCGCTCGAGTCTCAGCCGCGTCTGCATGCAGTCGGGCAGCTTCCCGCTCTCGAGCCGGCGGTCGATCAGCCGCAGCGCGCGGTCAAAATCCCCGCACCACTTGGCCTTCAAAATGTCCTCCGGCAGCGCGAGGGCCAGCATCCGGATATCTTCCTCCCGCATAAAAACGCCCCCTTATCCGATATGCAGCACTGCGCAGGCGATCTGGAAATAGATCAGCAGCGACAGCGCGTCGACGATTGTCGTGATGAACGGGCTCGCCATGACCGCCGGGTCAAAGCCGATGCGCTTTGCGACGATCGGCAGGACGCAGCCGACGAGCTTCGCGACGAGCACGGTGAGCACGAGCGTGGAGCAGACGACGATCGCAACGCCGAGTTCCACGCGGTCGAGCAGGAGCAGCTTCACAAAGTTGGCGGCAGCCAGCGTCACGCCGCAGAGCACCGCCACGCGCGCTTCCTTCCAGATGATGCGCCAGACGTCCCTGTACTCGATTTCGCCGAGCGAGAGGCCGCGCACGATCGAGACAGAGGCCTGGCTGCCGGCGTTGCCGCCGGTATCCATCAGCATCGGGATAAAGCCGGTCAGCACCACGGACGCGGCGAGCGCGTCCTCAAACGAATTGATGATGCTGCCCGTGAACGTCGCGGAAACCATCAGGATCAGCAGCCATGGGATGCGCTTTTTCCACGTGGCGAACACGCCCGTCTTCATGTACGGGCGGTCGGTCGGCGTGATAGCCGCCATGACTTCGATATCCTCGGTCGCCTCGTCCTGAATGACATCGATCGCGTCGTCGACGGTCACGATGCCGACCAGACGCTTTTCGTTGTCGACGACCGGAACGGCGAGGAAGTCGTACTTGCTGAACAGCGCGGCCACTTCTTCCTTGTCGGTCTGGGTGGAGACATAGATGATGTTCGTCTCCATAATGTTGCGGATGATCTCATCCTTCGGCGCAAGCAGCAGGTCCTTCACGGTCACGATGCCCTTGAGCATGCGGTGGCTGTCCGTGACGTAACAGGTGTAGACCGTCTCCTTCTCCACGCCGATGCGGCGGATGCGGTCGAAGGCCTGCTCCACCGTCATGTTGCGCTTTAAGTCCACGTACTCCATCGTCATGATGGAGCCGGCGCTGTCCTTCGGGTAATTGAGGATCTGGTTGATGGAGCGGCGCGTTTCGGCATCCGTATGGCGCAGGATGCGCTTGACGAGGTTGGCCGGCATCTCCTCAATGATGTCGACCATATCGTCAACGTACAGCTCGTTCACGACGTCGTGCAGTTCCTTTTCGCTGAACGCCTCGACCAGCACGCTCTGCTCGTCGGGGTCCATATACGAGAAGGATTCCGCCGCAAGCTCCTTCGGGAGCAGGCGGAAAACAAGCGCCATTTTTTCGCGCGGCAGATCTTCGAAGAGCTCCGCCACGTCGGCCGGGTTCATCTCCTTGAGGAGCGCCCCCAGCGCGGGAAATTCCTTTTGTTCCAACAGTTCTAAGATTTTCTCAAGCATGATTCGTCCGTCCTTTCTCTGCATTTTTTTGCAAAAATCGGCAAGCCGGACGATACGGTTTTTTGGAACCAGCCGGATGATTTTCGGCAAACGGCACAGTTGCGCTCAGGTCCGCGCGCGGCGGCCCATGCCGGCCGCGCAGCCGCAAAGGGCCTGACGATCCCGTTTACCGACAGTATAAAAACGGGTGAAGAAAATCCGCCCGTTTTCTATGGAAAGACGGCTGCGTCCGTTCTCGTGGAACCGCACCGCCGCTACTGCCAGCGTCCATTTTCTTCACTCCTTCTGCATCGTTATTTTCCGTGCAAACGCACGGTATACAGGCGCCGGACTTCTGGCGCCATCCTTTATAAACTTACCCTTTTTTCGCCCGGTTGTCAACCCCGAACGCGAAGACTTCTTCTCGATTTTACATTCCCTACAAAATCGCTCGCCATTTGTTCGGATTTGCTGTCTGCCGTGAAAACCGGCACCTTTCGCCGCCCTTTCCGTCCTGTCTCCAACCGTGCGGGATGGCGCAAAAAAGCGCCTGCAGGCTGCAAAACCCACAGGCGCTTTGAAAAAATTTTCCACATAATAAAGCCCGAACGCATCCCCTCTCCGGAGCAGCGCGGACAGGCCGGAAACGGCGCGGAAGGCGGGCGGCTTCAGGCCGGTCTTACCGCTCCGACGTCGAATTGCGCTTTGAGATCGCTTCCCACAGGCCGTTCAGGTAAGCGGCGCCGAGCGCGCGGTCGTAGAGGCCGTAGCCGGCGCGGCCGGTCTCGCCCCAGATCATGCGGCCGTGGTCCGGACGGATGTAGCCGTTGAAGCCGTTCTTATACAGCGCATTCAGAATCGCATACATGTCGAGCGAGCCGCACTTAGACAGGTGCGCGCGCTCCTCAAAGCCGTTTTCGAGGACCGCGACGTTCCGCGCGTGCACGAAATGGATGCGGCCCATCGCCGCATACTTCGCCGCCATGTGGACGACGTCGTTCTGCGCGCTGCAGCCGAGCGAGCCGGTGCAGAGCGTCAGGCCGTTGTGCGGGTCGTCGACGATCTTCAAAAAGCGGTCGAGGTTCTTCTCGCAGGTGATGATGCGCGGCAGGCCGAAAATGCTCCAGCACGGGTCGTCCTCGTGAATCGCCATGTTCACGTCGCACGCCGCCGCCACCGGGATGATGCGCTGGAGGAAGTACGTGAGGTTTTCCCAGAGGTCCTCCTCGGTCATCGCGTTGTACTCGGCGACGACTTCCTTCAGCTCCTCGCGCGTGTAGCTCGCATCCCAGCCCGGCAGCGTCAGGTCGCTGTCGCTCTCGAGCGGGTTCACGGCGTCGACCTGCTCCTTGTAGTAGACGAGACTCGTCGAGCCGTCGGGCAGGCGGTGGTCGAGCTGCGTGCGCGTCCAGTCAAAGACCGGCATGAAGTTGTAGCAGATGCAGCGGATGCCCGCCTCGGCCAGCCGGCGGATATTCTCGCAGTAATTCTCGATGTACCGCTCGCGCGTCGGCTTGCCGAGCTTGATGTCCTCGTGCACCGGCACGCTCTCGATCACCTCGAACAGAAGGCCCGCGTCCTCGACCTGCTTTTTCAGCGCCGCAATGCTCTCGCGGCTCCACACCTCGCCGACCGGCACGTCGTACACGGCGGTGACGATCGCCTCCATGCCCGGGATCTGCCGGATGTTTTCAAGCGTAACCTTATCGTCGCTGCCGTACCAGCGGAATGACATTTTCATGATCGGATCCATCCTCCCAAAACGAATCGTTATTTTGTTTATCGTAGCACACCGGCCGGCAAAACGCAAGGGCGCGCCCCTTTTCCGGCAGGATTTGCAAACGGACGGGCAAGAATTCCCATCCGCGAGGCCCCCCTTTATTCCGCATATGGACGCAGGCGCGGTCTTATATCTCCGTCTCTCCTACCTTCGGCAAAACGCCACCTTCTATCCATGCGTGGAGCGTCTCAGCGTAGAGCTGCGGATGACGGAGGCTGCAGGCGCCGTGCTTATAATGCGCAGGAATCCATAGCCGACTGTTCGGAATTGCACTGTGCAGCAGCAGTGCCGAACGCCGTATTTCCCGCCTCTCTTTTCCGCCCGCAACAACAAGCACTCGGGCCGATGTGTCCGCAAGACCTTCTTTCATTTGGTATCCTGCATTTGCCTGCATAAAGCGAATCATATCCGTTTCACGCAAAGCGCAGGTATCCCTGTAATAATCCGCAAACATCGACTCCGGTATGCCTAATGCCCTGGCCTGCATTTTTGCAAACCACATCTTCCGAATCAGGCCGTAGCTGGCTCGGACAATCGGGCCAACACATGCGCCCGTCATCCGCATCGGGACAACCAGTGCGCTTTCAAGCACCGCATATTGCAAATCCACTTTCTTTCGGCCAACATTTCAGCAAGAATCTGACCGCCCAGAGAAAGACCGGCGGCCGCCAGCACCGCGCCGCCAAAGCGCTCTTCGATATAGCAGATCAATCTTGCTGCATTTTCCTCGATAGAAACAAAGGGTACGCCGCTCTCTGCATGTCCGTCCAAAACCGGAAGAACGACGTGGTAATGCGCCTGCAGGCGGTGGGCTACCTCCCGGTAGCTCCACCAGGAAAGCCCGCCGCCGTGCAGCAACAGAACCACCTGCGGCTGTTTCTCTCCATACTCCACTACTTTCATTGTAAGCCCTCCCGCTTCGTCTCCAAGTAAAACTTTTTCCCGATTCTATCACCGCAGCGCAGATGTGTCAAGCAAAGCGCTCTTACTTTCATTATCCTGCCAGCATGGGCGCCCAAGCCGCACGACCGTTCAGCCGTGCTGTCATATCCCGCAAAAATAATTCGTGAATATTCGGTGAAAGGTCTTGCAATTTCGCTTTAATCCGCTATAATGGTGTCAGATTAACGGCGAACGTGCCGTGTGTGTTTATTTTCAGAGAGGAGTATCACGATTATGTCCAAAGTTGTAAGAGTCGCCGTCATCGGTTACGGCGGCATGGGCGGCTGGCACACGAAGCGCCTGCAGGAGATCCCGGGCGTTGTGGAGCTTGCCGGCGTGTACGACATCCTGCCCGAGCGCAACGCCGCCGCCGAAGCAAACGGCATCAAGGCATATCCCTCGCTCGAGGCGCTGCTCGCAGACGACACGGTCGACGCCGTGACCGTCGCGATCCCGAACGACCAGCACAAGCCCGTCTGCATCCAGGCCATGGAGGCCGGAAAGCTCGTCATCAGCGAGAAGCCGGTCACGCTCTGCACCGCCGACCTCGAGGAGATGATCGCGGCGGCGAACCGCTGCGGCGTATGCTTCACGGTACATCAGAACCGCCGCTGGGACGAGGACTTCCGCATTGCGAAGGCGATCTACGAATCCGACAAGATGGGCCGCATCTTCAGCATCGAGTCCCGCGTGCACGGCTCGCGCGGCATCCCGGGCGACTGGCGCAACACGAAGGCGCAGGGCGGCGGCATGGTGCTCGACTGGGGCGTTCACCTGCTCGACCAGATGAACATGATGATGGGCAAGATGCCGGTTTCCGTCTACGCGACGCTCTCGAACGTCACGAACGAGGAGGTCGACGACGGCTTCACCGCAGTCTTCATGTTCGACAACGGCGTGAAGTTCACCGTTGAAGTCGGCACGAGCAACTTCATCAACCTGCCGCGCTGGTACATCCTCGGCCTGAACGGCAGCGCCGTCATCGAGGACTGGGACATCAACGGCAAGATCGTCGTTGCGACGAGCGACGAAGAGCACGACGCGGTGCCGATCGTCACGGCCGCCGGCCTGACGAAGACGATGGCGCCCCGCACGCCGGAGACGATCCGCGAGTACCCGCTCGAGCGCATCGATTCCGACATCCACGACTATTACCGCAACATCGCGGCCGTCGTGAACGGCGAGGCCGAGCCGATCGTCACGCACGACCAGCAGCGCGAGCTGATGCGCCTGATGGAGGCCATCTTCGAGAGCGCCGAAAAGAACCAGGTCGTTTACTTCTAAATCCTGTACAAGCTGCAAAAGAGCAGGCACAGACCGTGCCTGCTCTTTCTCATTGCATCTGCGCGACGGCCCGTCTGGCCCAGCCGCTGTCCTTGAGCAGCGCGCGCCCGACAAGGAAAAAGTAAAAAAAACGCCAGTGCTTTCCGGTATAAACGGAATGTACTGGCGTTTTGCTTTGGACGCGCCGTTCAGAACAGCTCGTCCAGAACGCGCGGCTGTCTCAGAAAACGAATTCTTCTTCCGTGAGACGCTCGGGCATATGCTTCATGCTGTCCGCATCGCTGAGCGTACGCAGCACACGGCACGGATTGCCGACCGCAATGCTGTTCGCCGGGATGTCCTTTGTCACGACGCTGCCCGCGCCGATCACGCAGTTGTCGCCGATCGTCACGCCGGGGCAGACGACGACATTTGCACCAAACCAGCAGTCGTTGCCGATTGTAACCGGCTGTGCATAGCAGACACGGATCTCCCGGCCGTCTTTCGTCTTCAGCGCACGGCGCTCGTCCGGCAAAAGCGGGTGCTGCGGTGTGACAATCGTGACATTCGGGCCAAAATTGCAACGGTCGCCGATCGTGACCGGCGCATCGTCCTGAATCGTCAGGTTGAAATTGCCGAAAAAGTTTCGGCCGATTTTCGTGTGCACGCCGTAGTGAATCTGCAGCGGCCCCTGCACGAAAGACCCTTCTCCGAACGCGCCGAAAATCTGCTGCACGATCTCCGCGCGCTTTTCCTTTTCGTCCTCAAACGTGCGGTTGTACTCCGTACACAGGTTGTGGCAGCGCAGCTTGATCGCCACGAGGTCCGGATGACCCGGCCAGAACACCTGGCCGGCAAAAATTTTCTCTTCTTCTCTCATCTTACATCTTCCTCTCAAAAGTTTTCGGCAATCCGCCAAACCAAAAGAATCAGAGGTTTTCCAAAACCAGAACGCCGTAGGGCTCGAGCGTTTCCGTCTCCGCGAGCGCGCGGCCGGTCAAAAGGTCGCGGTACGCGCCGCCGCGCAGGCGGATCGTCTGCGGCTGCGCCAGATAGTTCAAAAGGAATACGAAGCGCCTGCCGTCCGGCTGTTCGCGGACGGCGAGCTCCACGCCCTCCGGCAGCTCGAGGCCCGCCTCCGGGCAGGAAACGCCGAGCAGCTCCGTAAAGCGGCGCACCGCCGCCTCGGTGAACACGGCGCCGAACGCATAGACTGCGCCGCTGCCGAACGGATGCGCCGTCAGGCCGGGCTTTCCGTCGTAATAGTTGCCCACATAGGTGCCGAGCACCGTGCAGTCCGGCGTTTCCAGGCAAAGCACATCGTTGAACACGGGCGCCGGCACGGACGTGCCCGCCCAATCGATCGACTCCGGCGCGTCGGCCGGGCCGAGGAACGTGAACTCCTCGACCGTGCAGCCCGTGAGCTTTGCGAGCAGGCCGGGCATCGGCGTCATCGGGCACTGGCCGTTGATGTCCTTGTAGCCCGCGCGGCAGCCGATCACGAGGCGGCCGCCCGCCTGCACGTACGCTTCGAGCTGCGCCGTGCGCGCTTCGGTGATGATCGTCGGGTGCGGGTAAAACACCGCGTCGTAGCCGCCGAGCGGCGCCGAGGTGCCCGCGTCGTCGATATTGACGAAATCAAACGGGATATGCGCGCGCTGCAGCGCCTTGAAAAGCGCGTCCATGCTGCGGCCGCGCAGCGGGCCGTGCCACTTGTCCTCGATGCCGTCCCACTCGTTGTCGTAGTCGCAGAGCACGGCGACCTTCGCCGCATATTTCGCGCCGGCGGCGCACTGGATCTTCCCGAGGTCCTCGTGCGTGCGCCGCAGCTCCGCGAGGCGGCGGTTGTCGCGGTTGTCGTAGTTCAAAAGGCCGTGCCAGTACATTTCCGTGCCGAACGCGCAGGTGCGCCAGCGGAAGTAGCTGACAAAATCCGCGCCGTGCGCGACGGACTGGAACGTCCACAGCCGCAGCTGGCCGGGCTTCGGCGCCGGCTGGATCATGCGCGTGTTCCAGCCGCCGGGTCCGGACTGCTGCTCCATGATGCCGAAGCGCGGCGAGATGCTGCGCGTCCGGATGAGGTTGTACGAGGTCTCGCGGTCGCGCAGCGATTCCGGCGCGAGCTTCGACGTGTCGAGGCCGAACGCAAAGTTCGGGTAGCTGTCGTACGTCATGAAGTCGAGGTGCTCGCGCGTCAGGCGGTGGTTGTCGAGCACGCCGAAAATGCCGTTCGTCGTGATGAACTGCTCCGGCCGCCTGTATTTTTTCAGGATCTCCGCCTGCAGGCCGATGTAGCGGATCGCCGCCGCGGAGATGAACCGGCGCTCCTCGAGCATCATGTGCGGATTCGAGGAATTCGCCAGCGTGTAGCGTGGGAGGTGGATCTCGTCCCAGCTCGTGTACGTCTGGTTCCAGAACACCGTGCCCATCGCGCGGTTCAGGTTCTCGAGCGTGCCGTATTTTTCGCGCAGGTACGCGCGGAACGCCGCGTGGTCGCTTTCGGCGTGGTAGCTCGCCGTCTCGCAGTTCACCTCGTTGTCGATCTGCCAGCCGATGATCGCCGGGTGCGCGCTGTAGTGCTGCGCGATGTGCTCGGTCACGCGGCGGACAAAGCCGAGGTACGTGGGCGACGTCATGTTGTGGTGCTTGCGCATGCCGTGCCGCACCGGGTGGCCGTAGATGTCGCAGTTCAGAACCTCCGGGTACTTCTCGGTCATCCACGCGGGCGGCGTCGCCGTCGGCGTGCAGAAAATAACCCGCATCCCGCATTCCGCGGCGAGGTCGAGAAACGCATCCCAGAAGCTGTCGTCGAAGCGCCCCTCCTCCGGCTCAAAGAGATTCCACGAGAACTCGGCCACGCGGATCACGCCGATGCCGTTTTCCCGCATGCGGCGCAGATCGTCGCGCCAGAGGCTTTTGTCCCAGTGCTCGGGGTAATAGCACACCCCGAGCTCGATTTTCGTTCCGTCCAAAAGATTTCCCATACTTTCCTCCCCAAAGCGTTCAGCGCTGCGTGCCGATGAAGAACAGCGCGACCGTGCCCGGACCGGAATGCGCGCCGATGACCGGGCCGACGTAATTGATGCGGATGTCCTGCACGCCGAATTTCCGGCGCACCTGCTCCGCGACGTACTGCGCATCCTCCAGGCAGTCGCCGTGGCTGATGAACACCGTCTGCTCCTCCGGATGGATCGCCGTCTCCGCCATCTTCTGCACGAGCGCGTCGAGCGACTGCCGGCGGCCGCGCACCTTGCTGACCGGGATCAGGTGGCCCTCGTCGTCCACATGCAGCACGGGCTTGATGCCGAGCATCGTGCCGACAAGCGCCGCCGTTGTCGAGACGCGGCCGCCGCGCTTGAGGTGGTTGAGGTCGCTCACCGTAAACCAGTGGCAGAGCTTCAGCACGTTTTCGCCGAGCCACTTGTACAGGCTGTCGATGTCCGTACCGCCGCGCTTGAGCATCGCCGCGTGGTACACGAGCAGCCCCTCGCCCATCGAGGCGGAGAGGGAATCGAACACGTAGATCTTCCGCTCCGGATACTTCGCCTGCAGGTCGTCGCGGGCGATGCAGGCGCTCTGCAGCGTGCCGGAAAGCCCGCTGGAAAAGCCGATATACAGCACATCCTCGCCGTTTTGCAGGAACGGTTCGAATACGGAGGTGAATTTCTCCACATTGATCTGCGTGGTTGTGGACATCTTGCCGTCGCGCAGCTTGGCGTAAAAGGTTTTCGTCGGCATCTCCGACTGGTCCGCCTTGTCCCTGTATGTCTTTCCATCGATCGTGAAGCGCAGCGAGATCACGGTCAGCTCCAGCTCGTCAATCATCTCCTGCGTCAAATCCGTCGTGGAATCCGTAATTATTCTGTATCCCATCGCGTTACCATCCTTTCCGTAGCGCTCTTCCGTATCGGAGCCGCTTTTTTCTTCAGTATACCGCACGGGGCCGTCTTTGTCCACCTTGTTTTTGTGGAAATCATCGGTTGCGGTTCCGTCGGAAGTCGAGATAATCCTGCAGGATGATCGTCGCCGCAACCGCGTCGACCGCCGCTTTGCGCCGCTTTCCGCGCGTGTTCGTCTCGTTCAGGAAGTTGTGCGCCGTGACTGTCGTGCCGCGCTCGTCGGAAAAATCGACGGGCAGGCCGCACAGCGCGTGCAGCTCCGCGCCAAAAGCGCGGGCGTTCTGGGCGCTCTCCCCCTCGCTGCCGTCCATGTTGCGCGGCAGGCCGACGACGATCTGCTCCGCGCCGCGCGCTTTGGCGATCGCCGCAACCCGCTCGAGAAGCCGCGTGCGGTTGTGCTCGTAAACGACCTCCACCGGGCTCGCGAGCATTTCGCTTTTGTCGCACACGGCGACGCCGGTGCGCGCCTTGCCGAGGTCCACGCCGAGAATAATCATAAAAATCACCATTCCTTATTTTTTGTGCCGGTCGGCGAAGCCGATTGCCGCTTTGCTTGTCGCGGCAAAGGCACAAATCGTGTGTGAAAAAGTATTTTTCACACGACCACCTGTCCTTTTCGGTTGTTGCGGCCGGCCGCCGCGGGAAAACCGCAGCTGTGCCGGCCGCCGGCTAAAAAAACGGCCGCCGCAGGGCAGCCGTTTTCGCGTTTTATCACTTTTTCAAATCGTACTGATGCGGGTCGCCGCGCAGCTCCGGCGGCAGGTGGCTCAGGTCGTTCATCCGCACGACCCGTACGCCGGCCTCCGAAACCTCAAATTCCGACACCGACGTGTTGCCGGAGAGCACCACCTGCGGCAGTGCGTCGATCGTGCCGTACAGCAGTGCGCAGGCCATGTTGCGCAGCAGGCAGCCGTGCGACGCGACGAGGACGGTCTTGCCCGCGCTTTCCGCCAGAATCGTGCGCAGCGCGGACGACGCGCGGTCGAACACCTGGCGCATCGATTCGCCGCCCGGGAACACGCAGTCCTGCGGCGTCTCGTTCCAATGCCGCGACAAAACGGGGTACTGCACCGGCAGGTCGCTGAGCGGCTTCGCCTCCAGTTCGCCGACGTCGATCTCCATCAGGTCGTCGAGCGGCGTAATCGGCAGATTGTGGTACGCGTTGATCGCCTCCGCGGTCTTCGCGGCACGCTGCAGCGGGCTCGAATAGATCGCGTCGAGGTGTATGTTCCGAAAGCGCAGGCTCAAAAGCGCGAGCTGCTGCTCTCCGACGGGGCTGACGTCGTATTCGTGCTGCCCCTGAAAAATATTCTGGAGATTGCCCATGCTCTGGCAGTGACGCACCAGGTACAGGCGGGTTATCGCATTTTCCATCAAAGCGCCTCCAACTCTCTCCGACGGCGTGCGCGCCGATGCACACAGACTGCGCGCATCCGGCCGCGCCGCCGGGCTTCAATCACCACGCCTGCACGGCGCCGGTCAGCTCGGAAACGGACTGCACGCCGTTTTCGTCCATAAACTTTGCGAGGCCCTCCGCGATCTTCACCGGCGCGTACGGGTCCGTGAACAGCACGGTGCCGATCTGCAGCGCCGTCGCGCCGGCGAGCAGCATCTCGACCGCGTCCTGCCACGTGCTGATGCCGCCGAGGCCGACGATCGGGATCTTCACCTTCTGGTACGTCTGCCACACCATGCGCACGGCGATCGGCAGCAGCGCCGGGCCGGAGAAGCCGCCCGTGTTGTTGTGGATGATCGGCCGCCGCGTGCGGATGTCGATGCGCATGCCGGTCAGCGTGTTGATCATCGAGATCGCGTCCGCGCCCTCGCTTTCGGCGGCGAGCGCCATCTCGGAAATATCGGTCACGTTCGGCGAGAGCTTGACCATCAGCGGCTTTTTGCAGTGCGCGCGCACGGCCTTCGTGATGCCGGAAACGCCCGCGCAGGTCGTGCCGAACTGCACGCCGCCCTGCTTCACGTTCGGGCAGGAGATGTTCAGCTCGATCATGTCGACGTCGGTGTCGTTCAGCTTCTCCGCCATCGCGCAGTAATCCTCCGGCGTGTTGCCGGCGATGTTCGCGATGATCCGCGTGCCCTGCTCGCGCAGCCACGGCAGATCCTCGCGGATGAAGTGGTCGACGCCGGGGTTCTGCAGGCCGACGGCGTTCAGCATACCGCCGGGCGCCTCGGCGATGCGCGGCGCCGGGTTGCCCGGGCGCGCCTTCAGCGTGATGCCCTTCGACGAGATGCCGCCGAGCGTCGAAAGCGGATAGAACTCCGCGTATTCCCGGCCGAAGCCGAACGTGCCGGAGGCCGCGATCAGCGGGTTGTTGAATGCAACGCCCGCCACGTTTACATGCAGATCAGCCATCAGAGCACCACCCTTTCCGCCGCAAAGACCGGGCCGTCCTTGCAGACATGGCCCATGTAGATTTCACCGTTTTCATCGTACAGCTCCACCGCGCAGCCGAGGCAGGCGCCGATGCCGCACGCCATGCGCTCCTCGAGCGAGATCTCGCAGCGGATGCCGTTTTCCTTCGCATAAGCCGCGACCGCGCGCAGCATGACCATCGGCCCGCAGGCGCAGATTATATCGGGCTGCACGTCGCGGATCAGGTCGGTCACAAGGCCGTGATGACCGAGGGAGCCGTCGTCGGTCGCGACGCGCACCGCGCACCCGGCGGCCTTGAAATCCTCCGTGAGGATCGCGTAGTCCGCGCTGCGGAAGCCGACCGCGACCACGGCGTTTTCACCGTAGTGCTTCACCGCGCCGAGCAGCGGAGGCACGCCGATGCCGCCGCCGACAAACAGCGCCTTTTTGCCCGGCTCAACCGAAAAGCCGTTTCCGAGCGGGGCCAGAATGTCGAGCGAATCGCCGACCTTGAATTTCGCGAGGTCGGCCGTGCCGGCGCCGCGGATCTGGAACACAAAGCGCAGCGTGCCGTTTTCGCGGTCGATGTCGCAGATCGAAATCGGGCGGCGCAGCGTGCGGCCCGGCACGTAGATGTGCGCGAACTGGCCGGGCTTTGCCGCAGCGGCAAGTTCCGGCGCGCGCACCGTAAAGTCGTAGGTATCGGCTGCGATCTCGGCGGTGCGCACGAGCTCGCAGAGCTTGACGTCGTATTTCATTTCCACCACTCCCTGTCGGTTTTACGCGCGGATCTCGCCGATGCGGGCGCGGATCGCGTCGCGCATGCGGATCGCCTCGCGGCGCGCGGCCTGCGCGTAGTCGCGCTCGTCGCACTTTTCCTTCTGCCACGCGCACATGATGCCGCGCGAGGAATTGATGATCGCGCCGAGGCCGTTCTTGTCAAACGCCGGGGCAACGTCGTCCGCGCCGCCGCCCTGCGCGCCGTAGCCGGGCACGAGGAAGAACGTGTGCGGCGCCTTTTCGCGCATCTCGCCGAGCTGCGCCGGGTACGTTGCGCCGACGACCGCGCCGACGCCGGAATAGCCGTACTTGCCCATGACGGACTCGCCCCACTGCTCGCAGAACGCGCCCATCGCCTCATAGACGGTCTTGCCGCTTTCGAGCTTCTGGTCCTGCAGCTCGCCGGAGGAGGGGTTCGAGGTCTTGACGAGCACGAAGATGCCCTTGTCCTTTTCGCCGCAGATGCCGAGCAGCGGCTGGATGCCGTCGGTGCCGAGGTAGCCGTTCACGGTCAGCGCGTCGGCGCCGAACGCGTCGAGCTTCTCGCCGAACACGTCCGTCGTGCCGAGGTGCGCCGTCGCATACGCCTCCATCGTCGTGCCGATGTCGTTGCGCTTGCCGTCCGTGATGACGAACATGCCCTTTTCGCGGGCGTAGGCGATCGTCTCCGCGAGCGCCTTCACGCCCTGCCAGCCGTACATCTCATAGTACGCGGCCTGCGGCTTTACGGCCGGGACGATGTCGCACAGCGCGTCGATGAGGCCCTTGTTGTACGCGACGAGCGCCGCCGCCGCGCCTTCGAGCGTCTTGCCGTGCTCGGCGACGGCCGCGTCGAGGATATACGGCGGGATATACGAGAGCTTCGGGTCGAGGCCCGCGACGGTCGGATTCTGGGTTTCAACGATCTTTTCGATCATGCGGTCAAAAGACATGGTGATGTTCCTCTCTATATGATTTTATAACGAGCGGTTTCACAGCTCGGAGTAGACGATTCTGCCGCCGCAGACGGTCGCCCTGACCTTTGCGTGCAGCGTCATGCCCTTAAACGGGGTGTTGCGGCTCTTGCCGTGGAGCTTGTCCGGGTCGACGGTCCACACGGCGTTTTCGTCGATCAGCGCGATATCGGCCGGGGCGCCCGCTTCGATCACGCCGGCCTCAATGCCGAGGATCTGCGCCGGGCGCACGCTCATGCGCTCGATGAGCGCCGGGAGCGTCAGCACGCCGGTCTTGACGAGCGCGGTGTACGACGCGGAGAACGATGTCTCCATGCCGATCGAGCCGTTCGGCGCTTTCAGGAAGTCGGCCTTTTCCTCCGGCGTGTGCGGCGCGTGGTCGGTCGCGATCGCGTCGATCGTGCCGTCGCGCAGCGCCTCGATCATCGCGAGGCGGTCCTTCTCCGTGCGCAGCGGCGGGTTCATGCGGTAGTCGGCGTCCTTCTTGAGCAATTCGCGGTCGGTCAGAAGCAGGTAGTGCGGCGCGGTTTCCGCCGTCACCTGCACGCCGCGCGCCTTCGCGTCGCGGATCAGCGCGGCCGAGGTCGCGGTGCTCACGTGGCAGATATGCACCGGCACGCCGTACGCCGCCGCCACGGCGATTTCGCGGGCCGTGCCGCAGTCCTCCGCCGCGGCGGGCACGCCGGGCAGGCCGAGCTGCGCGGAAATCTCACCCTCGTTCAAATACCACTTCTTCGCGAGGTACAGGTCCTCGCAGTGCGCGGCGACGAGCATGCCGAGCGCCGGCGCTTTCCGCATCGCCTCGGCAAGGCAGGCCGTGTCGACCACCGGGCGGCCGTCGTCGCTGAGCGCCGCGGCCCCGGCCTCCCGGAGCGCCGCGAGGTCGTTCAGCGTCTCGCCGGCGATGCCCTTCGTAATCGCCGCCGCCACATAGACGTGCGCGTCGGCGTCCTTCGCCTTATCGAGGATGTAGCGCACGGTTTCCGGCGTATCGGCCGCGGGCTTCGTGTTCGGCATGCACAGCAGGCTCGTCACGCCGCCGGCCGCCGCCGCACGGCAGCCCGTCAGCACGTCCTCCTTGTCGGTGAAGCCGGGATCGCGCAGGTGCACGTGCAGGTCGACGAGGCCGGGCACTGCCGTGAGGCCCGCGGCCTCGATCACCTCGGCCTGCGCGTCAGACGCGTCCGTCGAAACGGCGCTTATGCGGCCGTTGGCGATCAGGATATTGCCGACGAAGTCCTCCCCGCGCGCCGGATTGACGATCCGCGCGCCGCGGATCAGGATCTTCTTTGCGTTCTGTTCCATATCGTTCATCCCTTTCTGTTCAAAAGCAGGAATTTCATCGTGGCGAGCAGTTCGCGGCAGACGTTTTTCGGCAGCGCATACGGGTTGCTCACCGCATAAAGCGGGTACGGCGCAAGGCCGATATGGCGCGCCATCATGCACGCGCGGCGCATGTGGTAGCCCTGCGTCGCAATCGCCACCGCCGGGCCGCGCCCCGCCCGTTCAAGGATCGCCTTCGAGAAGCGCAGGTTCTCGAGCGTCGTGCGCGAGCGCGTCTCCGCCGTGATGCGTTCGGGCGCGATCCCGAGCGCTTCGAGCGCCTGCTTCGCCGCATCGCCCTCGGCGCGCGGCTCGTCTCTGCCCTGCCCGCCGGTCGTGATGCACACCGCTTCCGGATGGGCGCGCAGATAATCGGCCGCCGCCTGCACGCGGTTTTGAAGCGTCGTGCTCAGCCGGTTCTCAAACACCTTCGCGCCGAGGACCAGCACAACTGCGTTTTCCGGCGGCGCTGCCGCTTTCCGTTTCATGCGCCTCTCCCCTTTCAATCCGCAGCGCACGCGGCGCGCCGCAATATACCGATTTTATTATAAAGAATTCCCCCGGAAACCGCAAGGGCTCCGGGGAAAAAGTTTT